>SCPN01000167.1_pt1 | contig 276846 bp, 302 predicted proteins | sample 6106831 | NCBI WGS metagenome assembly SCPN01 (sample SAMN10720447, study PRJNA508395) | human gut metagenome | isolation source: Participant 1, 0 month
TTCGGCGGCTGGGCTGCGTTTCTTAAGCCTGTAAATAAATCACGGGAGGAAAAGTGATATGAAATACAACGGTTTTTATTTCTGGATGTTCAAAAGCCCGATGAAAAAGGTTCTGGCAGAGAAGTACGGCAGGGAATATGCCGCCGACATTATGAAAAAGAGCAAAAAGGTCTATCGTGAGCTTGTCGAGAAAGCAGACGACATCGGTGACGATAACCCTATGGCATACAACGAGTTGTTCGCCCTTGCCTTCGTTGCGCCCTATGTGGCAAGCGAAAAGAAAATTCCGCCAACGGCCGTGCAGGAAATGATGCGCCGCTCACTCTATCATATCAAGTGGTATTTTGCAAAGACCGACTTGAATACCGACAAGGGCAAGGCGGAGAACAAAAAGAGCGTTGTCAAATACGCCAAATGGTACACGCCCGAAAAGGAAGCGAAATACCCGACCTCCTTCAAGGTGGATTTTGTCGGGCAGTATGAGGGTGCCTGCTACTACCGCATCACCCGCTGCCCCATCTGTTCCTATGCGCGAAATCTCGGTGTTTCCGAACTTATGCCGTTGTTCTGCGAGCTTGATGAAGTGATGATCACGCTTCAGCATGGCGTTCTGCACAGGAAACAGACGCTGGCGAATGGCGGAGAGTATTGCGACTACTTTATTACCGGAAACAGAGATAAACGGAGAAGCCTCGTATCGGTCAATGGCTGATACGAGCTCTCTTTATATTTCTTAGATTGTGTTTCTTCAGACCTTCCACCCGGCGGCCTGCTGCCGCTCCACCACGAAGCGGCGGTAGAGCCCGTCAACAGCCACCAGATCGTCATGGTGCCCTGCTGAACGATCTCGCCGTGATCGACAACGAATATCATATCGGCGTTGCGCACGGTTTTCAGCCGGTGGGCGATCATGATGACCGTCTTATCGTGGGTCAATTCCGCAACGGCCTCCATCAGCCTCTTTCATTTTCGGGGTCAACATTGGCAGTGGCCTCGTCCAGAATGATGATAGGCGCATCCTTCATAATCGCCCGCGATGGCGCTGGCGCTCGCCGCCGGAAAGCGAGCTGCCTGCCTCGCCGATGACGGTGTCAAAGCCCTCCGGCAGCGCCATGATAAAGTCGTAGCACCGCGCCTTCTTTGCAGCGGCCTGCACCTCCTCCATGGAGGCGTCGGGCTTGCCAAAGCGGATATTGTTGGCGATGGTGTCGGAGAACAGATAGACCCGCTGAAACACAAAGGAGAAATTGCGGATCAAACTGTCGTAGCTGTATTCCCGCACATCCTGTCCGCCAAGGCGCACGCTGCCTGACTGCACGTCCCAGAACCGCGCCATGAGATTGCACAGCGTGGTCTTGCTGCTGCCGGAGGGGCCGACGATGGCGACAGTCGTTTTCTCCGGGATGGTAAGTGACACATCGTGCAGGATAGGCTTGCTGTCATAGGAGAAATCTACATGGGACAGGGTGATGTCCTCCCTCCGGAGTCAGTTCCTCGCCGTCAATGTCCATGGGTTCTATGCGCAGAATCGTGTTTGCCTTATCTACGCCGATGTCGATGGAGCGGAACAGAGCCGAAAAGCTCCCGGCATAATCCAGCTGCTCAAAGAGAATGAAGGAGCAGATGAGCATCAAAAGGCAATTCGTCAGCTCCATGGTGCCGCCGAAATAGAATACGATGGCGGCCGCGCAGACGGCGACACCGGTGAGCTTGTTGACAACAAACTGCGCCAGCATATAAAGTACCGACGGGATCTCCATGGCAGGACGCCCTGCGGGCCTCCACCGCGCCGTGTACCTGCGTTGCGGAGTCGTGAGTCAGGTCGAAATTTTGACCTCGGCAATGCCCTGCACATATTCCAGCACCTGGAGACAAGCCGCTCGTCGGCATTGAACTTCCGCTGGGAAAGGGCCTGCTCCGCCCGCTGCATAGCGGCGTTGACGGCGAAGAACAGCAGCAGTCCCGCCAGCGTAATAAGCCCCATACGCCAGTCAAAGAGGAACATCATCACCGCGATGATGCCGGAGGTCAGAAAGCCGCGGGTCGTGACCATTACCACGCGGGTAGCCACATTCGCCATGTTTTCCATGGTGTTGGTGGTGACGGAGGTCACCTCGCCCAGGCTATTGTCATTGAACCAGCCCATAGGCAGGTAGCGCAGGTGCTCGGCGATTTCGATGCGTTTGTTGGCGCAGGCTCGGTAGCCCGCACGGGTCTGGAGCATGGTAGCCTTCATGTTGATGGCGATGGTCACAATCAGTGATGCAACGATGATGCCGAGGCTCGTCCATAAAGTTGCCATAGTGACATTCCTTTCAGCAGCGCCTGAATGACGGCTGCCGGAATACGCATGGCAGAGCAAATGGCGCTGACCACGCCCAGCCATATAGAAATGATAAACATTTTGCGGTTATCCCCACCGCAGAAGGCGAAGAACTTTTCAGTGTCCTGAGCATTATGCCACCTCCCCATCGTCTTTGACGCTGATGTGGGCTTCCACGGCTTGATAAAGCGGGCAGGAAGCAAGAAGCTCCGCCTGCGTGCCGGTGGCTTCGATCTTGCCTTGATTGACAACAATGATCTGATCGGCATCGGCGATGGTAGACAGCCGGTGGGCGATGACCAGCAGCGTCTTGCCCGCACCAGCCTTGCCAGTGCCGACTGGATGACCGCCTCATTTTCCGGGTCAGTGTAGAAGTAGCCTCATCTAAAATGACGATGGGCGCGTCCTTCAGCATGGCACGGGCAATGGAGATACGCTGCCGCTCACCGCCGGACAGGTGACCGCCGGATGCACCGCATACGGTCTGATAGCCGTTCTCCAGCCCATTATGAACTCGTGGCAGCCGCATTTCTTCGCGGCGTCAATGACCTCCGCATCGGTCGCACTCTTTCTGCCCATGCGGATATTGTCCATGACAGAAGGTCAAAAGGTAGTTGTCCTGGGATACATAGGCGATGCGCTTCGTGCACTCCGCCAGCGGCAACGTGCGAATGTCCACGCCGCCCAGCTCGATAGAGCCGTCCTTCACGTCCCAAAGGGAGGCGATAAGCCGGGCGATGGTGGACTTTCCGCTGCCGGAGGGGCCCACAAGGCATTGACTGTCCCCAGGGCAATGTGCAGATCGATTCCGTGCAGTACCTCCTTGTCGTGATAGGCAAAGCGGACATCCTTCAGTTGGATGGCGTTATCGGCCGGCAGCTTTTCCGCGCTTTCCGGGCGCTGCATATCTTCGCCGGACAGCACCTCCGCCACCTCGTCCACGATGGTCTTGACCTGGGCGATGTCATCGGTGTAGGAAAGGCGGTGATCAGCGGCTGCATAACGCCGAAGGACAGAACGATAACCGTTAGGAACGTCTCTGCCGACAGAGTGCCATGCATATAAAGAACGCAGCCCACCGGTAAAATACCCAGCAGCGTAAGAAATATCGCCATGCCCGCCACCTGCCCGAAGAGGCTGCCCCGCATCCAGTCGATGAAGCAGTCTGCCCCTTCCTTTGCAGCAGAGACAAACTTTGCGTAGCTGGTTTTGACTGACCGAAGGCCTTGATGACCTCAATGCCGCTGATGTATTCCACAGCCGTGTCGTTCAGCGCCTTTGTCGCGGTGACCGTGCGCTGAAACTTCTCGTGATAGCCGCTGAACATGGACATAAAGCAGATAATGCCCAGCGGCACGACGATCAGCATGGAAAGCCCCATGCGCCAGTCCTCGAGGAACAGCAGCACCTGCACCGCCAGCGCACCGACGATGTTGGCAGTCATTTCCGGCAGCAGGTGGGCAAGGGTGGTTTCGATGGAATCGACCCGCTCAACGATGATGTTCTTATACGAGCCGGAGGAACGATCCAGCACCGTGCCAAGGGGCAGCGTCGCCAGCTTGTCCAGCAGCCGGACGCGGGTATTGGCCAGCACATGGAACGTCGCATGGTGGGAAAGCGAGGGACACGCTGTGCAGCAAATAGCGCAGCACCCAGAAGCCCGCCATCCACGCGCAGAGCGTCAGGCATTGCGTCAGCTCCGCCGTGCCGCCGACCAGTGCGGTAATGATCTGAATGATGATGAAGTACGGAATAAGCGAGCAGGCGACGCCCAACAGCGCCGCAAGGACACTCAGAGCGTACTCGCCGTACCGCCCTTTGCCAGCTCTGCCAGCCACGAGGCGGCGGAGCGATTTAGCTCAATTTCTTTCATGGTGAACTCCTTTCGACTGCATTACGCAGCAAGGTGCTTTTTCACGATCCGCTTGCCGATCATTGCGCCGATAAAGGCCGCCACGATCACACCGGCCACCAGCGCCACAGACGCAGGACTGCAGCATCTGGGATGCGGCAAGAATGGCGTCCTGACGGCCATCGGTGACCATCTGATCCGCCATCGCTTTGGCGGCAATCCATAGGAATGATAGTGCTGCCGAAGGCAGCCAGCACCTGATTGATGACATAACTGATGGTCAGCGCCTTCGCATTGCCGTAGCCCATCTTCCACAGCAGCAGCTCGGCAATGGCACCGGAGAGAATAAAGGGACGATGTACGGCAGGTATCCACCCATAATGGCGCGGACGATACTGTAAATGAGGATCGCACCGGGCTTTTTCACCTTCGTGCCGATGATGAAGTAGACGATGCCCTCCAGCAGGGCGAAAAATACAGGCATCAGAATGATGGTAATGGGCGTTGCGTACAGGACGGAGCTGGCGAAGAAAATGACCACATTGATCAGAGCCAGCAGGACAACGGTGATGATGTCCTTGACTTTCAGTTTATTGGGGTTTGCAGTACTCATGGTAAAGACTCCTTTGAATGAAATATGGTTGAACGTCGCAGAGACGGCGATCACAGAACAAGGCCGGCGGCGATCGATGCTGCCAGCAGGACGCAGAACACAACATCCCGCGCAGAGAACCGAAGCGACAGATAGTTGCTCTTGCGGCGCTTTAAGTCGATGCCCCGTGTTTCGGCGGAGGCGGACAGCGTCTCGGCGATGCGGATAACGCGCAAAGCCATGGGAACGGTCAGAATTTCCAGATACGACGGCAGCGCTCGCAGCTTCTGAAGCGGTGTTGCAAATGCGCCCCGCGTGCGGATGGACTGCCGCAGTAGCTTCATGTCTCCCGACAGAACGGGGAAAGCGGAAGATCACTGCCACGATCATGATCAGCCGCTCCGGCAGGTGCAGGTCACGCAATGCCGCCGGTGTGCTGGCTTCATTCCGCCCAATCAGCGTCCGCATGGAAATGCCAACGGCAATGATACGCGGGAACAGCACCAGCATAAAGGAAAACACCGTGCCCGGCACCAGGGCGTTAGCTGCCCACAGCAGCCCAAAGCTCATCCCGCCTGCCAGCGCCGTTCCGAACCAGCCGTCCGCTGCGGTCAGCAGGATCAGTGCCGCATATGCGGCATAAACTAAGTGGTTGTTGGATGTGGAGATCACGACCAGCAGAGTCAGCCAGTAAAGCAGTTTCGTCGCCGGGTGGAATCGTTCTTTATGCTGTTTTTTCGCCGGAGCATCGGAAGGATGGAAGCGCTCCATATATTGCCGTACCGCTTGCAAATCTCGTTCTGAATGAACGGGAAATTCTGCTTCTGCATGTCCATCCGACAGCCCGATGCAGTAGTCGCATGCGTCTGCAATCAGTTCAAGGTCGTGGGTGATGATGAGAACCGTCTTTTCCTTCCGCATCTCCCGGATCAGCGCCGCGCACCGCTCCAGACTTTCCGCGTCCTGTCCTGCTGTCGGCTCGTCCAGTATGACGATTGGCTTGTCGGACAGATACGCCATCATCAGCGTTAGACGCTGCATCTGCCCGCCAGAGAGGGAAAAGGGATGCCGGTCGCGGCAGTCCCACATATCCATACTTTTCAGCAGCGCTTCCGTTTTTGCTTCAAACTCCGGTGTCACCGCATGGCCGTATTGCAGTTCGTGCAGGACGGAGCCTGTGAAGAACTGGAACTCCGCCTCCTGAAGGATGAACAGCACTTGCTTTTGCAGCTGCTTTGGATTTTGCGACTTTCCGAAAAGCATTATCCTGCCGCCGGAGGGGCGGTAAAGCCCTGCGATCAGCTTGCCAAGGGTGGTTTTGCCGCAGCCGTTTGCGCCTACAAGGCCGACGATCTCATGCTCACGGACGGAAAAGCTGACACCAGAGAGGGTATCTGCGGCCTTCCTGCCGTATGTATGGCGGACATCTGAGACGGCAAGCACCGTCGGCGCGGTTTTCGGCAGCGGCTCTTTCTCCGGCACGGTGATCTCCGCAAGGTCGAGCGTGCGCAGAGAAAGTGCTTGTCTCCGCTCCACTGAGAACGCCTTTGCCTCTGCGGCAGTGTATTTTCCTTTGATCTCGCCGTCTGCCATGACCCAAAATTCGTCGGCAATGTCGGCAAGATAGTAGAGTCGGTGCTCGCTGAGCAGCAGCGTTTTGCCCTGCTTTTTCAGGGCAAGCAGAATCTCTTTTAACTGCTGCGTGGCTGCGAAGTCCAGATTGGCCGTGGGCTCGTCCAGCAGAAAAATGTCCGTATCCATGGCCCATGCCGAGAGGATGGAGATGAACTGCCGTTCACCGCTGGACAACTCGTAGACATTGCGATCCTTCAGTCGCTCCAGATGAAAGATCCGGAAGGCCTCATCTACCCGCCGTCGGATTTTATCTTGCGGCAGACCGTGATTTTCAAGACCGAAGGCCCCTTCATTGGAACTGTTCACGGTAAAAAACTGGCTGCGCGGATCCTGAAATACCGATGCTGCCAGCTCGCCGATCTCGCCGATACGCAGCCCGGCGGTGTCCTGCCCTGTTCAGGCGGCAAAAGCCCTTCAGCTCTCCCTCGTAAAATTGTGGGATCAGTCCGTTGATGCACCGCAGCAGCGTGGACTTTCCGCATCCGCTGCCTCCGCAGAGCACCACGCAGCGTCCCGCCGGATGCTGCCGCCGACCTGTCGGAGGATGGGCAGCTTCGCCTCCGCATATTGGAATTCAAATTCAAACTCTATCATCGCAAACTCTTTCTTATTAGTTAGCCGCCTCTAACCGACAGTCGAAGAAACGGACGGATGGACCGTCCGAATCATCTTTCGGATTTATTGCAAGGTATCGCATAGCTGCCGCCAGCCAGCGTTGGTGAAATCAAGGACTGCCCGTAAGCAGGTAAGCATTCTGCCTTCCTCCATATGCTGATCCAGCAGTTGGCGGAAGTACCAGAACTGTGAGCCCATCAAAAGACGGATCGCATCGGCATTTGGCGCTTTCCCATAGATATGCGAAAAGAATTCCACCGTTTGTTCCGCTTTTTGATCCATTAGTTTATGCAGCACGGTTTCCATGGAGCTGCCATCGCTGCGGCAGAAAAATAAAGTGCAGTCATTGCAGTGCTCGGTCAGCAGTTGAAAATATACCTGTTCTTCGGCGTTGATGGCGCGGAGGATATCCTCCGGCTGCGCGCTGCACTTTGCTTTTTCGTATTCTTCCACGACGGGAGCAAAGAGAACCTGCATCGTCTCAAAAAAATCCTGAAGCAGACTGGCAAACAACGCGTCTTTGTTTTTGTACCTTGTGTAGATCGCTCCTGTGGTGACACCGGCTTTTTCGGCGATCTTGTGCAGAGAGGCTTTCTGAAAGCCGTAAGCAAGAAATTCCGAATAAGCAGCCTGAATGATCCCATCATCCAGGGAATGATTTCTATTGGCCATGTCTTCCTCCATCTGCGCCTAAATAATAACGTCATTATCGATAACGGCATTATTATAGCATTCTTTTTGCTGCTTGTCAATGCGAATTGCACACCCTTTGCAAAACATACCTTGACAAATCTCGTCTCAAAACAGATTTTAAAAGAGTACGTAGAATGGAACGGCTTTCAGAATCTCCGGTCCTTTGTGGATGATGGATACTCCGGTGTCACCTTCGACCGTTCGGCCTATTTGGAGATGATGGCAGAGGTAGAGGCGGGACGGGTGTCTACCATTATCGTCAAAGACCACTCCCGCCTGGGCCGGAATCGGCTGGTGGTAGGCATCCTGCTGGAAGAAACCTTTGCCCAGTACCATGTTCGCTATATCGCCGTCAACGACGGCGTGGACACGATCAACGGCATTGATGACAGCATCGCCGTACGGGACTCGTTCAACGAGTGGCACGCCCGTGATACCAGCAAGAAGGTGAAGACGGTCATCATGGCGGCGGGGAGAGCGCATCGGGACCTCCGCCTCCTACGGCTACAAGAAGGATGAGGAAAATCCAAAGCATCTAGTCCCGGATGAACAAACCGCCCCTGTGGTGTCCCGTATCTTTGAGCTGTGCGCCGGCGGGCTGGGGCCGGACAAGATCGCCAGAATGCTCACACAGGAACGAGTCCTCACCCCGCCTACGCCTACCGCACCAGAAGTGTCCGCCACTCCGCTTTGAATCCGGACAGGCCCTATGCCTGGTCTGGGAGTACAGTGGCCGGTATTCTGGAGCATGAGGAATACATCGGCAACACTATCAACTGCCGGACCTATACCCCATCCTTCAAGAGCAAAAAGAGCCATCTGAACCCGCCGGACAAGATACTCCGATTTGAGGGGACCCATGAGCCTTTGATTGCTCTGGACACATGGGAAATCGTCCAGCGGGTGCGGCAGGGCAAACGTAGGCCTACCAAGCTGGGGCGGCAGGATATTCTCTTCGGGCTGGTCTACTGCAAGGACTGCGGCTCACGGCATTATTTCTGCCGGTGCGGAAGCTGGGACGAAAGCCGATATACCTTCGTGTGTGGCAAGACTGTACGCCCTACACCATTAAAGCGGCGGCCTTGCGGCGGCAGATTGTACTCAGCGAGATCCAGCGGGTGTCTGCCGAAGCGAGGGAGCATTGGGGTGAATTGTTCCAGCGCCTCACCAGCAGCCATCAGAGCCGGGCCAAAAAGGAACTAGCCGCCAAACAGCAGGGATTGGACAAGGGAGAACGGCGGCTGAAAGACTTGGAAACGCTGTTCCGCTGTTCTTTCGAGGAACTGGCTTTGGGTCATCTCTCCGACAGGCAGTTTCAAACGCTGGTAAAAGGCTATGAGCAGGAAAAGGCGGAACTGGAGGCAAAGTCGGAAACGCTCAGAAATGAAATTGCCAACCGGCAAGACACGCTTCTGAACGCCGACCGCTTCCACAGGCTGGTGGACAAGTACACGGATATTACAGAACTGACGCCGGAACTGGTGCGGGAGTTTATCCAGCGGATTGAGATACACGAACGCTCCGGGCGGTACAAGAAAAAGCATTACACCCAGCAGGTTGATATTTACTTCAATTTCATCGGCCAGGCATGACAAAACGGCCCCAGGATGCCGTAACATCCTGGGGCCATGTTTAGAACCCAAAAACATCCTTATCAGCGCAGACGCTTCTGCCAGCCCGTTTTTTAGTATGTAAGAAGTTGTTTGCAGCGTTGGGAGCGGTTGCTTCTATCCCTGCTGAAAAGGCTATGTCCATTTGTAAAATGTTTCTCGGAAAACTTTGTACAAAACGCCCGGAAAATAAAAGTTCCGTTTTGAGTCGTAAAAGTTGTAGTAGGGAGTTGAGAGGACTTATTGCCGTCCGCAGATCTCCCCGCTAAAGATTTATGCGATTTCCACAAATCTCTGTTCGGTTTTGGTCTTCAAAAATCGTGGTAAAGGTTAGGAAGGTCGCAACCCTCTCGATGCTCCTTGATAACCGAATACCCATTCGTCAAGTACATTAGTTCCGATGTACGAAAGCATGAGCCACAGCAGCAGGGTACGCCATGACCCTGTCCTATCGGACCGAGCGAGAACACCCTCTGCAAGCGCCAGTTTGCCCTTTGCGCGGCGATGACAGTCAGAATGACAATGGTACTCCCGCCCAGCCACAGTCTCAAGCAATGGGGGTGGCTCTGGCAGTTGGGGTGAAACTCCCGTGAGGCGGTGCGGCACACCGCCGCTTGACGACTTCCCTTTGCAGGCCGGAGTGTCGGGGACAAATAGGCTCTGTCAATACATAGTAAGCAAGTCAAACACGAAGGCCGACACTCCGTAAAGAAGTGTCGGCCTTCGGCTAGCCTGTAAAGAAAACAATCCTTACAGTAATATTAATTTTGCTGCTATATGTTTTTGCCGCTCTTCCCGAATGGCTTTCAGCGGCATTGTCCCGCTCTCTCCTAGCGAGGTCATGGCACGGTGTCTCATTCGGCCGGTCGGTCACTTGTCAGCGCGTACAAAGAAGCGTTACATAGGCGTACCAGCCCCGGCGGGAGTTCTCCTCCCGCTGGGGGGCCTTGCGTGGTCGTCTATGTAACGGCTGAATAGCTAGGTCAGGCCATATTCTGTTGCCCTGCTATGTTGTGGATTCCGTTTATCGTACACAAAGTGTCTTGTCAACAGGGTGGTAGTTCCCCCATCGGTCATGTCTTTTGTTTCCAGCACAATGCTTTCAAAGACCGCGCGATGGACAATAAGATGGTAGTTGCGTTGTTGGTGTTCCTCTTTGGATAGCTTTTGCTGTGAATTTCCAATAAAATTTGCACGACAGGAATCAGCAGGAAAGAGAATCAAAACTACAGCATGGTATCTCGAAAGACTGCCTCTCCGTTTTTCACAGTGAACACCGGCCGGAACCGCTTTGAGCCCTGCCGCAACTGACACTGCGGGTTAGAATAGGGGTGATCTCCAAACTCAGCATTACATTCTTCCAGCTTAAATACCGCAACATCTCCCCAAGCTCCCGGAGAGAGGCATCCGGCTTCGCTGGCAAGCCCCATATTTCTTGCGGGGATGCTGGTGCAGCAGGCAATCAGCGCATCAAGGCCAATGCCCATCATATAGTACTTGGACATCTGGTTGGCCATATTGAAGGCGGTGGGCCGCAGATTCATGCTCAATCGAGTCAGATCAGTGGCAATGAAATCGGGAAGAAATCCCTGCCGGATGGCCGACTCACCCACCTCAAACGAGAAGTGAGCCCGCGCATCCGCAGCCTCAAACAGCACTCCCCGTTTTCTGGCATCATAGGCCGCCTTGGAGACAGTTCCTTTCCCGTCCAGAATAGTGCTGCCCTTGTTCATATACATATGAGTAAGCACATCTCCAGGCCGCAGGATGGAAAGCAGTTCATCCATTTCACCCGGCGGGTCAGTGCAATGGACCATAACGGATACGCCCAGCTTTCCTGCCAACTCCAGGGTTCTCCTTAGCGGCGCATAGCCCAGTTCCTTCACGACTGCCCGGCTGGTGCGGAGTTTCAGCCCCTGAAGTATAGGCCCATACATCTGAAAGGCAGCTGCAATCTTACCTTCATCGAAATGGGCCGGGTCAACATCCTCCATCTCTTGCGGCAGCGAGTCCAACCCGGTAGAACAAACATTGAGATACGCCCGGATGGTCAACTTGCTCTGATCCATGAACAGGATGTTGGCTGAAAAAGTATCGCAGCCAGTGCTGCCTGCATCCACCGCAGTGGTAACTCCGGAGGAAAAGCACATTGCCTCAGCGGGTATTCCAATCTTAGCTAGCGGGTAAAGGTGGGCATGATGGTCAATCAGGCCCGGGGTGACGATACACCCGGAGGCGTCCACGACCATTACGGCGTCATTACTATATTGACCGATCCCTGCAATTTTCCCTTCGGCAACGGCAACATCTGCCTGGCCGTGAAATCTATTTGCAGGATCAATGACTATTCCGTTTTTGATGATGATTTGGTACATAATCTATCAACCTGCCTATTTGAGGGGGCCGGCTTGCGTTTATGCCGCAGAGTCGGCCCCCTGATGAAAATTATCCCTCAGTTTGAATCAGATCCAGCAATTCCTTCCGCTTTCCCAAAAGCATCCGTTTCCATGCGGTAGGATCAATAAACCCGGCTCCACTACCGTCATCCTGATCAGCGATTGCAAAGAAATCATGGCCTACACAATGCCCAGCATGAGAGGGTAGAACAACATCCACCTTGGCATCCACAACCTGATCCAGACTCCGCAGATAAATGTCTCTCGTCTCCAGCGGAAGATTTTTTTTCGCCAGATAATCACGGGTCAGAACTCCGTTGCCCAACCCACCATGAAGTGCGCAGCTCAGTTTTTTGCCCCGATGATCCACATCAAAGAAAATTGAAGTCGTTCCAGGTGTATGCCCGGGACAATGGACCGGGCGAAGAACGAAATTTCCCAAATCAATGGTACTCGAATAATTGAAAAACCTATCAATGGGGAATCCAGAGACATGATCTTCAAATGCAATTAGGTCACGGCGTTCCGTAAAGAAATACTCATCATCCTTTCCCAACCAGATCTCACACCCGCTCATCTCTTTAATTGCTCGGGCAGCACCGCAGTGGTCAAAATGCCCATGAGTCAGCAGTAGCTTTTTGATCTGACGGGGATTGAAACCGAGTTCCCGAATGGAATCTACCAGGAGATACAGCGTCTCCTGCATGGCACAGTCGATTAAAACCAGTCCTTTTTGCGTATTCAGCAAGAACGCGGATACCCAACTGGTTCCCACAAAATAAACATTGTCCACAACTTTGAACGGGCGATGCGCAAGTGTCCACGGATTTTTCAGCCAGTTGTTCACACGATCTTCAATTCCAGCCACAGAAATCACTCCTTTGGTGCTGCCTGTTTTGTCGCCCTCGAGCTGCGAACCTGCACATAAATTGTCCGAGCAATGATGACAAAGGAAATGATCAACAGTACGCAGCTAATAGGACGGGTAAAGAATTCCTCAAAGCTACCGTGGCCCAATTGGATCGCCCGGCGAAGATTCGTCTCAATGTTTTCTCCCAGCACAAGGCCCAGTACGAAACAGGCGCGTGGAATCTTGAACTTCGCCATTAAGAAACCCAGTACGCCGAACACAAACAGCAGCCACACATCGAACATAGTGCGGTTGTTGGCATAAGCGGCCACAATGCAGATAGCCAGCACGACCGGGTACAGGATCTCCCGGGGGACATCAATGATTTTAGAGAAGATGCGGATGCCGAAAAATTCCACCACGATCATAATCAGCGAGCAGGCGAACATGGCGGCAAAAATCAGGTTTACCAAATTACCGCTGGTGGTGAACAGAAGGGGCCGGCAACTAGGCCGTGGATCGTGAATGCTCCTAGTAGCATTGCGGTGGGACCGTCACCAGGGATACCAAGCGCCAGCAGGGGATCATGGCCCCGCCGATGGATGCGTTATTGGATGTCTCCGAGGCCACAATACCGTCCATGATACCGGTTCCAAACTTCTCCGGATGTTTCGATGTCTTTTGTGCTGCCACATAGGCCACTTGATTGGCCAAGGAGCCACCCATACCGGGCAGAAATCCGATCACAAGACCAATCACGCTGGACATCAGGAAGTTTTTCATTTGAGAGAACATCTCTTTGACTGAGAAACCAAACCCCCGAATTTTTTCAATTTTCCTCTGATCCACTCCCCCGGGCTTAATCGGCTTAGTCGCATTGAGCAATATCTCTGTCACAGCGAACATACCGATAACAGCGGGAGTCAAGGGGATTCCCTGCAGCAAGCCGGTGATCCCAAAGGAATACCGAACCGCACCGTCTACAGGCGCCATGCCAATCATGCAGCAGGCCAAGCCCATTAAGGCCGCTGCCAACCCCTTAAAAATATTCTTCCCGCCTACGCTGGATACTAAGACCAAAGCGAAAAATGTCAGTGCAAAGAACTCATAAGCGCTTAACCCTACCGCAAAATCCGCCAGGGTGGGTGCGGCAACGATCATAATGATCAGGCTGAATATCGTCCCCAGGAACGAGAACACAATGCCGATCCCCAGCGCGCGCTTGGCATGGCCGCTCTCGGCCATAGGGTGCCCGTCGTAACAAGTGGCGATGGACATAGCCGAGCCAGGAATGTTGATCAAGATAGCCGAGATCAGGCCGCCGGACACACCACCAATATACAGGGCCACCAGCAGCGTAAACGCTTGATACACATTTAAGCTGAACGTGATTGGCAAGAACAGGACAATAGCCATTGTCGCACTCAGGCCAGGAATCGCACCGAAGATGATGCCCACCACTACACCGACCAGCATCAAAGCCCAAAGGTCAGGCGACATGAGTGCGGAAAATCCTCCTAACAAGCCGTCCATTATCCAAGCACTCCTTCCAAAAGACCAGTCGGCAGTTCAACATACACGAACTTCCCGAACAGGAAGAAACACGCTATGGCGACCACAACTGCAGTCACAACGTAAATCACGGGTTTCCAACCATCCTTCGTGGACATAAATAACATGCTGAACACCATATACAGGATCGCAGTAGGAATAAATCCCAGGGGCGCCATCAAGGCAATAAATACCGCAATGCTGAGCAGGATAATGATGCCCCGCTCCAATGCCTGTACGGAATTGTCCAGCACTTGTCCAGTGGGGGCAGAGCCCCGATTGACTTTGATTTTTCGAATTCCCAGCAAAGCCATGACAATCCCCACAGGAATCAGCGCGCCAAATACCAACTGTGGAAAGAACCTCGCCGTATCCACTGCAGCCACAGGCTCTCTCATGATTCTTATGAAAAAGGAGTGATAAAAACCAGCCGCTCCTACCACCGCTAAAACAGCCCCCAAAATCACATCGCAATAGATGTGAAACCCAAGGACAATGGCACCCGCCAGCCTATCAATTTTTTGTTTCATCATAGTCCCCTCATTTAGATGCATCCCGTCATCACACATAGGGAGCCAGGATTCCGGCAAACTCCTCTCCCATCTGGAGGGATTCCTCAATAGACGGAACCGGGTGCGCAATCATGGTCAAAGTCTCCCGGTAAGTATCAATGAAATCAGGGTCAGCATAAATCTGAGCCAGCAGACTGTTGAATGCCCCGCAGACTTCGGATGGAGTTCCCTTGGGCGCCAGGACTACCATGGGCTGTGCCGCAAAAGAGAAATCCACGCCCTGCTCTTTGAAGGTGGGCACATCGGGAGCCAGTTCAAACCTCTCGTCTCCATCAATGGCGATAAACCGGAAATCACCAGAATCCACATATGCCTGAGAAGAAAGCACGTTAGTAATGATGAAGTCAACCTGCCCACCAAGCAACGCAGTATTCCTCTCAGCTGTTGTACCGCAATCCACATAGTAGAGGTCGATACCCACTGCATCAGCCAGAGCCTTAGAGAACATATAGGGCTGACCAGAGAGCGTAATCCCGCCGGTGACACTGGACGGATCGTTTTTGGCTGCATCCAGAAGATCGTTGATCGTCTGATAGGGGGAATCGGCCTGTACCGCAATCACAGTATTGAAGTCGCCCTCAATAAACGCGACCATCTCATAGTCGTTCCAGTCATAGTCAAGGGTCCCATCGAGCTCACTGGTAAAAATAGTGGTGGTGCCCATGATAAAATCATACCCATCGGTGGTGCCCTGATGTATCATTTCATACCCTGTCAGCCCCGTGATATTGTTGACAACAAAAGGCTGCCCTGTCATGCGTGTGAAGTATTCGTTGATTGTCCTGAGAATAAGGTCGGTGCCACCGCCGGCAGAGGCGGGGCAAATCACATTTACCGGCTGTTTCGGCCAATCGCCAGAACTCTGGACACCGGATCCATTACCCCCACTGCCCGACACTGAGGAACTAGGATTTTGACCACATCCGGTCAGCAGAACTACGCAGGTCATAGCCAGGGCCAACATACGTGCAAACATCTTTTTCATTGATTATTCTCCTTTTTTAATATGTTTGTGCCGCTTACGGCTGGTATACGCTGTCAATGATCTCGTACCCCTTTTCCTCCAGGGACTTCTCCACCCAGCCACGCTTGGCGGTGCCGTCCTTGGCGGCGGCCAACTTAGTCTCGTCGGCGGCCTGGAACTTTCGGGCATCCTCCAGAATGACGGGGGCATCCTTCCGCGGGATCACGATGACACCGTCAGGGTCGGCCAGGATGATATCACCGGGATTGACGCTCACCCCGCCGCAGGCGATGGGGACGTTGATCTCGCCGGGGCCCTCCTTATAGGGGCCGCCGGGGGTGGTGCCGGTGCAGTACACGGGGAAGTCCCACTTGCCGATCTCGTCAATGTCGCGGATAGGGCCGTCCAGCACGATACCGGCGATCTTCTTGGTGTACCGCAGATAGGCCATCATGATCTCGCCGATCAGAGCCCGGGTGTCGTCTTCCTCGTTGGACACCACCAGCACGTCCCCCTCGTGGCAGAAGTTCAGGGCGGCGTGGAGGGTCAGGTTGTCCCCCGCTCGGCACTTGACGGTGTAGGCGGGGCCGGCCATCATCTGGGCCTTGGGGCTGCTCACCAGGCGGATGCGGGGGTTCATGGCACAGCTACGGCCCATCACGTCGGCGGTGTTGGAGGCGGGGATGGACTTAAAAGCCTCCACCAGTTCCGGGGCGGGCAGCTCCCGCTGCAGATAGATCCTCTTTCCTACGCTCATGTCGATTTTCTCCTTTCAGTAATGTTCTTGTTTTATTTCTGAATCAGGTCACGCAGCTCGGGCACCACAAATTTTGGAGTGCGGCCGGAGAAGAAATCGTCGATAGCCTGGGCACAGGCCACGGAGGAGCGGCTAGAGGCCTCCTTGGTGGCACCGCCGATATGGGGAGCGGTGAGCACGTTGTCCATGGCCACCAGGGGGTTAGACGGGTCGATGGGCTCCTGCTCCAGCACGTCCAAGCCTGCCCCGGCGATTTTTTCCTCTTGAAGTGCCCGGTACAAGGCTGCCTCGTCCACGATGCTCCCCCGGGCGGCGTTGATGAGATAAGCGGTGGGCTTCATCAGGCCGAACTCCCGGTCACTGACGGAGTGGACGGTCTCAGTTGTGGCAGGCACATGGAGGGAGACGTAGTCGCTACGCTTGAATATCTCGTCCCGGTCCTCCACCATCCGAATATAATCAGGCAGGCCGGCGCCCTTGGCAAAGGGATCATAGGCCAGCACCGTCATATCAAAACCCAGGGCAGCCTTTTGGGCCACCAGCTTGCCGATGTTGCCCAGGCCCACCAGACCCAGGGTCTTGCCCTCCAGCTCCGTCTTGGGGACGCCCATCTTGGCCTGGCGGTAGTCCTGCAGATACAGGTTCTGGACCTTTTTGAAGTTCCGGGAACAGTAGAGCATGTAGAAGATGGTCAGTTCCGCCACCGAGATAGCGTTGGCTCCGCCGGCGGTACATACCAGCACTCCGTGCTCCCGGGCGGCCGCCAGGTCCACCCCGTCATAACCTGCCCGTGGCGGGCCAGGATCTTCAGCTTGGGGCCGCGTCAAAGATCTGCCTGGTAATTCAGAGCGGTTCGGACAATAAGTGCATCGCAATCCCTGATATCGGTGATGATGTCCTCCTCGGTAAATCCTCTGCCGTCCACCGCCTCATAGCCATGCTTCCGCAGATATTCATAGCCCGCCGGCAGAATGGGCTGGGGATCAGCACACGGGTCGCCATAAACATTCCTCACTCTCTATCGATATTTATTTTCACAAAAAATGTTGTGCTCTTTTCGAATTCATGGTAATATGGACTAACCCAAAAAGCAAACAGAGATTTTTTCACTTTTCAACAAAATAATTTTGTAGAAGAGGAGGGGCCCATGGATCTGATCAGTCTTCACTACTTTCAGGAGCTGTCCAAAGACCTGAACATGACCAAGACCGCCGAACGACTCTACATATCCCAGCAGACCCTCAGCAACCACATTCAGCGCCTGGAGCAGTACTACAATGCACCTCTTTTTTATCGGAAGCCCTCCCTATCGCTCACCTGTGCCGGGGAGTTCGTGCTGGAGTGATGGAGAGTGAAGGACATCCTCTCCGACATCGAGCGCCAGGGCGCACCCTGAAGCATTTCACACCCCGGAGTGATGGGAGGAGGAGGTTTGCCATCGCCTTCTCAAAGGAGTACCACCCCGATTTGATTGAGCACGAGTTCCTGCAGGACCCGGTTTACCTTTGCGTTCCGGAAGGATTGCTTCAGCAGTACTACAGCCCGGAGGAGATACAGGCCGTCAAGGCTCGGGCCACAGAGGACGTCGGTCTGGAAGATTTCGCCCGGCTCCCCTTTTCCATGATGGATACCCGGCTGGGTAGGTTGCTCCAGGAGCGGTTCAAACGTGCCGGAATCCGGCCCAATGTGTTTTTCACCAGCCCCTCCTCTTCCCAGATCATGCCGCTCTGTGCCATGGGTGTTACCGCTTGCTTTGCAACTCATATGGCCCTGTTAAGCCATCTGGATCAGCTGGGGACTGGAGTGAACATCTTCCCATTGTTGGAGGGAAATGGACCTATGACACAGTCCCTATCTCTTTTGCGCCACCGGCAACGGTATCTCACCCACTTTTCAAAATATTTCATGGAGCTGTTGTTCGAGACGACCGCCCGCATGGAACAGGTCCAAATCGCTCATATTGTTTAGCGGGGGATCCTGCTTGGTTATGCGGCACTGCCCCGCATAGTGATGATGACTTACCGTATCCTGGACAGTATCCGTCAGATCGCCATGAAGGGAGAGTTCAACGAGTTTGACCTAAATGTGTTTTTCTCTGCCAAAGGCACAGACGCTCGCTTTGTCTATGAAAATGAGGTGCAGAAGTGGCTGGATCTGATTCGGGGTGCTTATCTGGAAACCTGGGTGGATGATTTGAAGCTAGGAGATAAGAAGCTCGCCATGCCGTATGCCGATGTACGCTTGCTGAATGTGTTGCAGCATACACTTTGGTTTCTGCCCAATGTAGCTTCCTGCTATGCGATGAAAAATCTGCTGATGCAGAAGCAAAACACCTTCTATCATGATTACACCATCAATGTCTGCGCCGGTACAGGAGCCGGTGCAAAATCCATGCGTGACCCGTTGGAGAGTAAGACAATCTCCCTCTCCTGTGGCAAGCTAACAACGGGTGTTACAGTCAAGCCGTGGACGGGGATTTCTATGTTGCGGAACCTGCCCAGCCCGAAAACCTATTTTCAGGCAGCGTTCCGGGTGCAAAGCCTGTGGGAGATTACAACAGACGACGGGAAAAGGAAATTGTCAAGCAGGAATGTTATGTGTTTGACTTTGCGCTTGACCGGACGCTCAAGCAGATTTCCGATTACAGTTGCCGTCTAAACATTGACGAAGGTAACCCGGAAAGAAATCGGCGGAGTTTATCAATTTCCTTCCAGTCATTGCCTATGATGGTAGCACCATGCAGCAGGTTGATGCAGGTGAGATTCTGGACATTGCTATGGCAGGTACCTGCCACCCTGCTTGCCAAACGTTGGGAAAGTGCGTTGCTTGTCAATGTGGATAACGATACTTTTCCCGTTTGATGGCAAATCCGGCGGCGATGGATGCTTTGATGAAAATTGAGGGGTTTCGTAGTCTGAACGAGGATATAAAGACCATTATCAATAAGTCCGAAGCCGTTAAAAGGCAAAGAAAGAAAGTACAGAAAACTCACTTCAAAGAGAAAAATGAGCTGAGTGAGGAAGAAAAAGAGTATAAATCAAACGCAAACAGATTCAGGAGAACTGATTAAGTTCGCCACCCGCATTCCGGGTTTCATGTATCTGACCGAGTACCGGGAACGCTCTTTGAAGGATGTTATCACGTAGCTGGAACCGGGGCTTTTAAGAAAGTAACAGGTCTGGATGTTAAAGCTTTTGAATTATTGGTGTCTCTCGGTGTATTCAATGATTCGCTGATGAACGATGCCGTTTATAAGTTCAAGAGATACGAAGATACCAGCTTGAGCTATACTGGCATTAGCCGGCATGAAGGCGAGAACCGTGGCGGTTGGGATACTGTTATCATGGATGCTGACTATAACAGTATGTTCGCTCTGCAACAGGCTTTGATAGAAGTACCAATTCCTTCGGCAGATGATTTGCCGGAAAAGCCATTTCTGGATTTTGCGGAAGCTGTCCGGATATGGATCAGCCCAAAAAGTAAAAGCCGCACCAGACCGCAGCTGTACCAACCCCGGTACAGCCTGTGCCGCAAAAGCAGGTGGATCTGTCCCGTGTTACAGTTGGTAGTCAGCTTCGGCATAAGGCGTTCGGCATGAGGACGGTCAAAGAAGTCTAAGGCGGCATGATAATTGTACTCTTTGGCGAGACAGAGAAAAAGTTTCAGTTTCCAGGTGCGTTACTGCAGGGCTTCCTGAATTTTCCGAAATGATTCTACAACAAATATGTGCACACAGAAAATTGCCAAGAATAATTTGCTATGTAATTTAATACCCACATATCGCACAAATTGAATACGGCCTTTCATCCGGTACATAGACAACCAACACAAGAACCTCAGCGAGAGCAAGGCTCCCGCTGGGGTCGGTGCGTCTATGTACCGGCTTCTTTTTTGCTCTTTTAGACCGGCTGAAAGGAGGGCAGTTCACCCCCGGCCACGGCAGAAAGAGAAGCCGCCTGACCCCTGTCTTGTGGGGTAGAGAGCATAGCTTTTGTGTTGCCGGGGGCGCCCCAAAAGCGGGCGGCGCTTTGCGCCGAAATGGGCTCCGCCCCTGTAACCTCGGTCAGAAAGGAGCGGCTCAACATGACCTACAGAAAGAGAACAACAGCCATCCAGGTGCGGGTGACTGAACAGGAAAAGAGAAAGCTGGAACGTCAAGCCAAGCGGTGCGGCCTGTCCCTGTCCGGGTATCTCCGGCGGGTAGGCACTGGGGAGCCTGTGGCGGCTTTTCACAGCCAACGATTCCATGAACTCTACCGGCAGGTCAACGGCCTGCGGGATGATCCCACTACCCAGCCCATGGAGCGGACAGCGGCCCAACTGGACGAGTTGGCGGGTCTGATCCTGACGGCCTACACCAGCGGGGGTGTGGACGATGGCGACCACTAAAATCTGGCCCGCCAAGGACAGCCTTGCCCGTGTGGTGGACTACGCCCAAAACCCGGAGAAAACCACTTACTTGGATTTGCGGAATGTTCTCCACTACGCCGCGAACGAAGAAAAAACCGTTGAGAGGACGGAACGGGCCATGTTCGTCACCGGCGTAAACTGTAACCGGGACACCGCCTTTCAGGAGATGCAGGCGGTCAAGGAGCGGTTTGGCCTGCAAGAGAAAAAGGCGCTGACCGCCAAACGCAGGAACTGGACAAGGCCAAACAGCGGGTGACGGAAATTGACCAGCTTATCCAGAAAAGCTACGAGGACATGACCAAGGGCCTGTCCGAGGAACGGTTCTCCACGCTGACGGTATCGCTGGAAACCGAGCAGACGCAGTTGAAAGCGGCTATCCCGGAGATGGAAGCCATCCTGGATGCTACCGCCGCCGATTTTCAGCGTTTCATTGAGAGGGCCAGACAGGTGACCCGACTGACGGAGCTGACGCCTGAGATCGTCCATGAGTTTATTGAGAAGATCGTGGTATCCAAGCCGGAGAAATTGGACGGCAAGCGGCATCAGACAGTGGATATCCACTACAATACCATTGGCCTGTGGACAGAACCCGACCCGGAAACGCTGGAACAGGAATAGATGGCTTATTACCGAGCCATGCGGAAGCGCAAGAAAAAGACGGCATAGCAACTGCCACGCCGTCCTAATCAAATGATTTTCACTTACAAGTACCCAGATACGGGGCAACTTCCTTATGGGAGTTGCCCCGTATCGCCTGCGCGGTCTTTTTGTGCCCTTGCCCCAAAAGACGGCCTCCGTCCAGTCCCTCACACCAACATTCATGTGACCGTTTATTAATATTGACGCGTCCCCTTTTCAAAGCCGGTAGCCGCATCTCTCTTTATCGTATCAGTGTCCGGGGGCAGTACGCCGCCCCTGCCAGCAGGAGAGAGCGCTGGATTACAGAAGACCCCGCTCCTGACAGAAAGCCATAATATCCCCCACATAGTCCTCCCTGCACTTAATGGGAAGGTCAACATGGTCCACCCCCTGGTGGAGTACCAGCTTGGAGCCTTTCAGGGCCCTGAGAGTGCGGAGCATCAGTTCGGGGCTGCTGATGTTGTCCTCGGTCCCGCCCATCATAATGGTGGGGACAGTGATGCGGCCCAGCACCTGGGCAAGCTCCTCCTCTGTCTGAACTTTTGCAAAGGGTTTCCGGGGATTGAGAACAGCGGACTGGGCGGGCATGTTGGTCCAAAACTCCACAGTCTGCTCTACCGCTTTTTTGGCCTCTCCGCCGATGACGGGGTCAGACTCCAGAGGAACAAACGCCTTGGCACAGTAAGAGGCCTGCTTTTCCGCATAGGGGACCCAGGTCTCCCGGCTTTTCGCTGCGTTGATGGTGTCCATGCGGGCAGAGCCGGTTGGCTTGCCGTCCTTGAGATGGGGACCACTCCCGCTGGCAAAAAAGCCCCGCAGGCGGTCCGGGTGGTTCATGCACAGATGCCAGCCAATGCCGGCACCGTGGGAGTGGCCGGTGTAAAAAAATTTTTCTATCCCCATGGCATCGGCGAAATCCACTACGTCCTGAGCCCATACGTCATACCAGTCGTCTCCCAGGTCCTCTGTGACCATGGAGGAGGGGGCATAGCCCCGAATTCGGATGATGAAGGCATGAAAGCCGCAGCGGTCCGCCAGATCCTTGGTATAGTAGATATGGCTGTTGACAAACTGCTGCGCCTGGATGAGATAGCGGTCTCCCCGACCGAATTCTTCATAGTAGAGTGAAACATGGTTCAGATTCAGAATGGGCATAAAAGGTTCCTCCTCAGTTTGCAGATTGACGTTTTCCCTCGATTTGATGATCTGGATAGGGCCAGGGCCGCATGGGAATGCGGCGGCGGCAGTGGCTCATTCGCTCCATGTTGGATTCTACAACAAGGCTGAGACGCTGGCCGTTGAAACGGCAGTAAAATGTATTGTAGTCCATCCAATCTGTGGAGCGGACCTGAAAGATGAAGCAGAAATCAGAGGCCCAGCCGCCGCTGACCCAGTGCCGGACCGGACCCGTGTGAAACATCATGTTCAGCCGTTCGTTTTCCATGGGCATGGAAAGAAAGGCATCATTGGCGATCCAATCCCCATGGAGACCGACCTGAAGAGTACAGGATTCCTGATCCGTTTCCAGGGAAATATGGGGCTGTCCCTCCCGCAGGGACAGAGAGAGGGTGCGCAGATGCCAGGGGTTCTCCTCCAGCACATAGACGCAGCCGTAGTAGTCGTCCAGAAAGCTGGGCTGTGCCGCTGTGCGCGGAGCGCAGGACCAATGGGACAGATAGGACTTGAGACGGGCGGATTCTCCATGGTCGGGGACGGCTTGGGGCTGTATGGCTGAATAGAGGGTATCCCAGAGGACGGCAGGGATCAGACCGCTGTCCTCCTCAATGGCGTTGCAGACGATGGCCATTTCCTTGTCCGGGAACAGAAAACCGAACTGACTGCGGCCGCCGTCCAGGCGGGCTCCCTCCCGGGCGTTGCGCCAGAGCTGGAAGCCGTAGCCTGCCAGCTGGTCGCTGTGCATGAAGGAGATAGAGGAGCAGCGCCGGGTAGGGACCTGGAAGGAGACAGCTGCCCGCACCAGTCGGGCGTCCAGCAGCTGTTGTCCATTCCAATTGCCCTCCTGAAGATAGAACAGGGAGAGCTTGGCGAAACCTTCCGCAGTACACATGGTGCGGGAGCCCTCCAGCTCCCCGCGCTGGGTCTGTTCCACAGTGCAGTAGATGCCCAGGGGCTCCAGAAAGCGGGGGCGCAGGAAGTCCAGATAGTTGATGCCGGAGACTTTCTTCACGATCAGGCCCAAGATGTGGGGGACACCGTTGTTGTAGAGAAAATGGGTGCCGGGTTCAAAGTCCAGAGGCTCCTCCAGAAAGGCGCGGACGCTGTTGGTGCTGTTGAGCACCGGTCGGAAGGTGTCCCGATCATGGCCGGTGGTCATGGTCAGGAGATGGTAGACGGTGATGGATTCCATCCTGGGGGTGACTGTTTCGGGCAGATCTTCCGGAAAAAGCTGAGTCAGGCGTGTCTTCAGTGAGACCAGTCCTTCCTGAATGGCGAACAGAACAGCTAGGCCGGTGAGGGCCTTGGCAGCGGAATAGATGCGCCGGGGGGTGTCGCCCTGATAGGGACGGCGGTTGGCACCCAGCAGTTGAAAGCCGTTGCGGAAGATGTACAGACTGTGGAGATCGACATCCAGGCGGTCCAGCTCGGTCAGAAACTGCAGGATCGCACCGCTGGGAACGCCCTGGGAATCAGGGGAGGCGGTATGGAAGCGGCCTTCCAAATAGGGGACATAGTGCAAGGTGGTCCCCCTCCTTTCTGCGGCTGTCCGTCGTTAACCGACCAGACGAAAGCCGCCTAGAATTGCGACAAAAACAAGAACTGCGGAAAAAATGGGGGCGAGGATGGTCTGCTGCCGGATCAGCCTGCGGCGGAGGGACTCATCACTGCAGCCGGTGAGCACGGCGGCGCCCCCCTGGGAAAAGGGGCTGATGCTGCTGGCGGTCAGGCCCATCTGCATCCCGCAGTAAATGGTCCCCACTGGCATACCGGAGGCAGAGGACAGGGCGGAAAGCAGAGGAAGCATCATGGGAACCACCACGCCGCCTGAGACGAAAAAGCTGAGCACACACATGACCAGCACTACCCCGGGCAGGATCCAATGGGCGGGGATGGTGTTCTGGAGCAGATCGGACAGATAGCTGACGACCCCCATGGAGTTGGCCAGGGCCATGTACATGCCGGTCAGGGAGAGCATCAGCAGGGTGTCCCAGGGGATGCGCGTCTGAACCACGCGGTGATAATCCGCAGTTTTCAGAAGCACGTTCAGCGTGATGCCGATGACCGCAAGAAACTGAAAGCTGCAGTAGGTGCTGATCCACTGGGTCACAGGATTGGGGAACAGCAGCTGGACTGCGGCAGGCACCACGATCATAGCGATGATGCCGAGGATGATAAAGAGAGTCTGCCGCTGCCCAGTATCAAACGGGGCCGGTCTGGTGAGAGAGACCGCCGAGGATCTGACCCGCCAGCCCCTCAGGAGAACAAACATTGCCACATACAGAATGGTGTAAAATATTCCGCGGAAGGTAAAGAAGTCCACCACATATCCCGAGGAAGTGGAGAGATCGAAGTAGATCTCCAGCTGTCCCACATTGGTAGCATACCCGGAGGTCCAGGGCATGCTGCCACCCACCATGGAGGAGGTCCAGAGCGCCACGGATACCAGGAGCGGATCGATGCCCGCCTGGAGAGCCAAACTGAAGCAGATGGCAGACATGAAGAAGGGAGCGGCCCCACCAGCACCCAGACCGGCCACAATGGCGGACACGCCGAAAAACAACAGACCCAGAAGCCAGCCTGCCCCCCGACAGGAGTAGAGCAGATGTTCCGCCACTTTTTTCAGTGTCCCGTTTTCCTGGGCAAAGCCGAAGAGAAATGTGGCCACCATAAAGTTAAAAAACAGGGGCACTGGAAAGAGGGCGACCACGCCGCCGGGGGTCAGACCGCCTGCTGTGGTGCCCAGCAGAAAGGCAAAGCTGAGCGAGATCAGGCCAATGTTGATGTTCAGCCTGGTCCCCAGGATTAGGGCAAGCACGATAAAAACAAAAAACAGGATCGTATTGAGCAAGCTTACATCCCCTTTCGCTCCAGCATCCGATACAAGGTGGCGCGGCTGATGCCCAGCAGTTCGGCGGCCCGGAGCTTGTTGCCGCCGCTGAGGGCCAGGGCTTCCTCCAGCGTATAGCGGCTGCGGAGGCTCCCACCGACGGCGGAAAGCCCCCTGTTTTCCTGAATATAGGTCTCCACCAGCTCCGGACCGATCTCATCGGAGTCGCTGATGACGCTGACCCGGCGCACCATGTTCTGGAGTTCCCGGATGTTTCCAGGCCAGTCATAACGGAGCATGGCGGCTTTGGCTTGGCTGCTGAAGCGGAGATAGCGTCCCGCCCGCTCCGAGGTCTCGGAGAGAAAGGCGTCGGCCAGCAGGATAATGTCCCCCTGGCGCTGGCGCAGAGGCGGGATACACAGTCCCAGCACATTGATGCGGAAGTACAGATCTGCCCGGAAGGTGCCCTCCCGGACCATAGAGACCAAATCACGGTTGGTGGCAACAATAATGCGGATGTCAATGGGAATGGGAGTCTCAGCACCAATACGGCGGATGCTGTGCTCCTGCAGGACACGCAGCAGCTTGCCCTGCATGGAGGGAGAGATCTCACCGATCTCATCCAGAAAAATAGTTCCGGTATGAGCACACTCGAACAGGCCCCGCTTGCCGTCCCGGCTGGCTCCGGTAAAGGCTCCCTTTACATAGCCGAACAACTCACTTTCCAGAATGCTTTCTGGGAGGGAGGCGCAGTTGACAGCCACAAATGGCATGTCCCGCCGGCGGCTGGCCCGATGAATTCCCTGAGCAAACATTTCCTTGCCTACACCCGTCTCCCCCTGGATGAGCACAGTCTCGTCCACCTTGGAGTAGCGCAGGGCCAGCCTGAGTGCCTGCGTCATGCAGGGGCTGTTCCCCAGAATGTGGTCAAAGGAATAGACAGCCTGATTTTCCTTGGTGGTGAGCGTACGGCGGATACTGACCTCGGAGCTCATGACCGTGTTTACGTCCTGAAAGATGACCGACACACCCTCCAGCGTGCCGTCCCGCTTCCGCAGGATGGGCTCCGCATGGTAGAGAAAGATTCGGTCTTCCAGCTTGGCGATTTGATTAAGATAGGGACGGCGAGTAGAGATGACGTCAGCGATGCGGCTGAACTGGGGACAGACGTCATCCACAGAAAAGGCGACTGCATTGAGCTGGTCCAGCTTCAGATATTCGCTGGCCAGCCGATTCATCATCAGGATCTCACCCAGGCAGTCCACCGTAATGGCGGCATAGATGGAGGACTCCATCATGGGGGTCCCGGTCTCGGATTCATCCTGCCGCTTTTCCAGATAGGACTGGGCCAGAGAGATGGCCTTTCGGATCTCGGAATCCCGGGTCTTGATGAGTACAGTCGGGATCCCGTACTGCTTGGCGATCCTGGCCTGATAGTAGCCCCCCACCAGTACATCGATGTCCTGGACCTTCTCCAGCTCATGGGGGATCTTTTCCGGGGACACAGTAGGAAGCCATACCAGATCAATGGAGAGCAGGTCCCGGACATAAAACACATCCTTCAGAACTCGGCGGAAGCCAAAGATAGCGATGCGCTTTCCCAGCTTAGATGCCTCCAGCAGAGCGTCCATAACGTCCTCCGCCTGCAGATCCACCATAATTACGGGGACATCCACGCTCTGGCGCACGATTTTTGCAAACATGCCGAAGGCGATCAGAACTTTGGCGCCCTGGGCTACTTGGCTGCGGGATACCTCCTCAAGATCCTGGGTATTGGAGAGGACCACCTGGCAGTTGGCAGGGGATTCCCGCAAAATATTCTGGACCTTTTCGGCGGCCAGCAGGTCCGAGGCAATGAACGTAATGTCTGAGTGCATATCCCATCGCTCCTTTATTCGTTTCGGCGTTGCTCCGGGAGGGGGAGGACACACGCAGCTGAGCCGCCCCCAGGCCCGTGGGTGAAATATAACGATTATACCACAGCCCTGACCGAAATGTGGGGGAGCGAAACAGTCAGGCAGTCCTTTCCTGCTTTTCCAATCTGGACAAAATTACCACAGCCAGGGCAACGGCCAGGACCACAGGGACGACAAAGGCGGCAAAGCCCACACGGTAACCGAACACAGCGCACAGCACGCCGCCCACCGTGGAGGCCAGTGCAGAACCGATGTCCATGCCCAGGTAGTTGGTGGAATTTGCAGCGGCCTTCCGCTCCGCAGGAACGGTGCGCATAGAGATGGTCATCAGTACGGGAGAAATGCCATTCTGGCCGATTCCGATCAGGATACCGGAGATAATGAACCAGGTCAGATCCTGGGCAAAGGCGAGACACAGGAGGCCAGCAGAGAAGAACAGGCCTGCGGGGATCAGGGTGGCAATGGGTCCCTTCTTGTCGAGGAGAATGCCGAGGGCGGGGCGGGCGACCCAGCCCATGAGAGAGGCGGCGGTGGCAAACACGCCGATATTGGCGATCCCCAGCTCCTCCAGGGCAAAGGCAGCCATAAAGACGGTGATACCGGTCCGGGTGCCCTGAAAGGCCACATTGATGATCATGGGGGAGATGGCTTCCTTGGCAAACAGGTTGTTCAGCTTCAGGCCGCCGAACATGGACTGGCCGGGCAGGCGCGCTGGGACCTTGGTGGGGGCGGTGAAGCACACCAGCACCAGACCGAAGGCGGAGATGGCGGTAAAGACCAGCAGCATGGAGGCATAGCCCATGTACTCGGCCAGGGCAAAGGCCACAGGCTGGGAGACCGCAGAAGCGATCATCTGGGAAATCATGAAAAATCCCATGGCGGTCCCCAGATCCTCCCGGGGAACATACTCACTGACGATGACGGCGGTAATAGTGGAGATAAAAGTCCAGGATACGCCGTGGATAATTTTGGCCGGCACTGCAAAGGCGGAGTTGTCCATGCTCAGCGAATACATGAACACAGCCAGGGTCAGGGCCCCCACTGCAGCGATGTAGATCAGCTTTTGTTGCCGCGGTCGGTAATAGGGGCAGAGAAGGGGCGGATGATGAAGGCGGCCCAGCTCATGGCGCTGGCAATGAGGCCGATAGTGGTCAGGTCCATGCCGGCCAGCCGCCAGCCTGCGCTGGTGACAGAGTTGGTCATAGAGTGGGTGATGCAGATGACCGTGTACGCCACAAAGAGCATAATAAAGTTCTTGTTGGCGATCTGGAAGAAGGTCTTCTTCTGCGGAACAGCATTACTCATTCAAATTTCCTCCCATTTTATAGTTTGTTTTGGAATTCCACAGATTAATACAAGCAAGTTCTGTGCCAACTTAATTTTATTAAAAATTACGGGAAAACGGCAGAAAAAAGGGTTTTAGAAATGATGCTGTCTCAAAAGTGTTTCATATCTGTCTCGCGATACAAAAAAGGACCATCAGCAAATTTGAAGGCAGGAATATTTGGCTTGAACTGCCCGCTGCCCCGTACAGAAAGAGAAGCTTGGTGCCAGAGCAAAATGCCCCGCTGTGTACACAGCGGGGCATTTCGGAGAGAACTTATTCAATGGCAATGCGGTTTTGAGTGGGCAGGGTCTGCTGGTCCTTCTTGGGCAGGGTCAGCATCAGGATGCCGCTGTCATATTTGGCATTGATCTCTTCGGGCTGCACATCGCCCACATAGAAGCTGCGGCTGCAAGTGCCGCTGTACCGCTCCTGGCGGATGTAGCGGCCCTCCTGGTCCTTCTGGTCCCGGTCCAAGCCCTTGGCGGCCTGAATGGTCAGATAGCCGTTTTGCAGTTCCACACTGATTTCATCCTTCTGGAAGCCGGGCAGGTCGATATCCACCTCGTAGTGGTCCCCAGTCTCCTTCACGTCGGTCTTCATCAGATTCTTGGCGTGCTTGCCGTATAGGGGATTCCGGGCGCCGAACAGGTTCTTCTCCCAGGGCTCATCAAAGAATTCATCCAACAGGTTCTCACCAAAATGCTAGGCAACATAAGTCATTCCTCCATTCGCGATCCTTATTTCGTGCCTGCCGGGGACCTCTCAGGTCCCCTTTCTTGGTACGCCCTTAGTATAGCACTGAAATTAGCGCTGTCAAGCAGAGAGTGCTAAAATTCATAAAGTGTTCACAAGATATTGCAAAAAGACATAAACAGAACGAAAATGGAAGAAATATTCCGAAAAGTTGGGGTGGTCAGAGGGAGGCAGGGGAACCCCTGCCCTGGGCGCGCTGGAGACCAAGCTCCATCAGGCGGCGGTCCGTGTCCAGGGTGGCGGGATAGGGCCAGCGGGGCGCACAGTGCTGGAACTGACGCCAGGACAGCAGGGCGGCCTCCGGGTCCCGCTGGGCCAGCAGAGCCCAGAGGAACTCCATGCGGCTGGTGGAGGGGTGAACTTCCGGGTAGCCTTGCAGTAATGGAGAAGGGCAGGGGTGCGGAGGGGCCAGCTCCTCCTGGGAGCGGCCCAGGAGCAGGGAGCAGGAGAGCAGATCCACCGTCAGGTCCCACCGCTGGATGTCCAGCAGGCCAGAGGGACGTCCAGCAGGGTTCGGAAAGCGGCTTCCGCCCCGGACAGGTCCCCTGGTCCATGAGCCGGCTGGGGAGGAAGGATAGGGCGGCGGCGGTAAGGGTCCTGGGGCTCCAGGTCCTGGGGAGCTGGAACCAGCGGGCGGGCTGGTCCCGGAGGGGATGCCCCGCTGGAGGAGGGCGGCACCGCAGCTGGAGGGCGAAGGTCCGGCGGGCCTGGGGGCTGCGGGAGAGCAGGTGCAGGTTGAAGCCGTCGTTGGCTACCCCGTCCATGGAGAGAGGGATGAGGTTGACGGCCCCCAGAAACAGGCCGGCAGCTGCAAAGATCAGCAGGAAGACCGGCCAGGGAAAGGGGAGGAGAAAGGCGGTCAGGGCCGCCGCCAGGGCGGAAAGCAGATTGGCCAAGCCGCCCCCAAGATTATAAAGCCGGAAGGGGACCTCGTCCCCGTCTGGGGGCTCCAGCAGGCACTGGCCGCCAGTGCCGGGGAGGTAGAAGCGGCGCAGGACCAGGCGGCCATTCTGGCGGAGCAGGGTGAAAGAGCCCACCCGGAAGGAGAGGAAGCGGTAGCCGGAGAGCAGGCCGCAGACCAGGTGACCGCCCTCGTGCAGGATGGCCTGGAGCCAGAAGGAGAGGATCAGGCAGGCCAGGGAGGGCAGCAGGACAGTCATTCCATAGGGGTCCAGAGCCCACATGAAGAAGTAGCCCCCTGCGGCCCCCAGAAGGGCGGCAGGGATAAGGACAGCCAGCTTCCGCCAGGGGACGGTGTGCCGCTTCAAACGATCAGTCCTTTCTGTTGTGACATGTCGAAAAAATACAAATAGGAGAGAAAAGCTCACCCCTCCGCCCAGTCCTCATAGGGCACAAAGGTAAATGAGATGTCCCAAGGCTGCTGGTGGTAGACCAGATAGACGATGTCTCCCTTGCCTGCCATCTCATTGGCGGTGAACTGGGGAAAGGGGACCAGGGGCAGGGTGATCTGGCTGGCGCCTCCGTCAGCCTGGGCGCGGGCGGTGTCCAGCCGATGGACCCAGACGGCAGCGTTGCAGGCATACACTGCCACCAGCAGGACCCCAGCGGCGGCAGCCGCCCGATTCAGGCGGGTGAGGGGCCGCAGGCCCTCTGCCCGGGCACGTCGGAAGAGCACTGACGCGGCCAGGCACAGAAACAGGTAGCTGGAGAAGAACATCCGGGCGTTCACCGGGGAGACCACCAGCATGGGGCCGGTGACCACCAGCAGGGAGGCCACCCAGAACCAGAGCTCCCGCCTGTCCGCGCCGCCCCGCCACTCGACCGCCAGGATCAGCCAGAGCAGGGCCAGAGCCAGGCCCAGCCAAAGACATTCCTCCCGGTACAGGTCCCGCCGCTTCAGCACGACCAGAAGGCGGTCATAGCCGATGTAGAGGTGGAGGGGGAGGAGGAGGCAGGCCCACAGCCTCCAGCGGGGGCAGCCCTGCCGCCGTACCAGCCACAGCAGCAGGAGGCTGATGGTCAGGCAGAGGGGAATGGGGCGGAGGAGGACCTCGGTAAAGATGACAGGCAGGTTGTCCCGGGCCAGATCCAGCCCCACCCCCCGCAGGCCGCTGTCCACCTGAGCGAAGACGGAGTTGGTCATGCTCAGGGCCAGCCCGGCCCAGCTGCCTGCCAGCAGGGCGGCCCGGAGAGACGGGGCGGGCAGGAGGCCCCGGAGGGCGGGGACCAGTCCGGCCAGAGCCATAGCGGAGGAGAGGAGGACCAGATAGGCGGTATTGTGCTCGGTGAACAGACCGATGGACAGGGAGAGGAGCAGGACGAGGGGCCAGCGGTCCGGCCGCCCCTGGCGGAGCAGGAGAAGCAGGGGGAGCAGGAGCAGGGTGGGGGCCAGATAGTTGGCCCAGGCCGCAGACCAGCTGTACACCTGCTGCCAGATGCCCCAGGGGGCCCATACCACCAGGAAGAGGGCCAGGGCAAAGGATTCCCGGCCGCCTGCCGGCCCGCCCTGGAAGAAGCGGGAGAGGAGCAGGGTGAGTCCCAGCATCCCGCCCCCCAGGATCAGCACCCGGAGGGGCCAGAGGGGGGAAAACGCCAGCTTGCCCAGGATCAGCCCCAGCAGGTTGCCCAGATACCGGCCGTTGGATGGGACGCCCAGCACCACGCCCTCCTGGGGGATGGGGCGGACCAGCAGGAAGTCCTTCCAGGAGGCGAAGTCCCAGTAGATGAAGTAGCAGTCGTCGCACTCAGGGACGAAGAGGAGGGCGAGGAGCAGGAACAGGGCGGCGGAGAGCAGCACGTCCCAGCGCCGCCGGCGGGTGGTCATGGAGAGGCCTCCTTTCGGGGGATGAAAAAGCGGCCCCAGCCGCCGGTCAGGCCGGGGGAGGGGCCGTTTGTTCGCTTTGGGTGTTCTGGCGTGGAAGGGGGATCACTTCTGGCCGCCCTTCAGGGCCTTCATCCGGTCGCCGTGGTCCAGGATGCGCTTGCGCAGCCGGAGGTTCTCCGGGGTGCACTCCAGCAGCTCGTCGTCAGCCAGGAACTCCAGGCACTGCTCCAGAGACATCTGGCGGGGCGGGATGAGGCGCAGGGCGTCGTCAGAGCCGGAGGCCCGCATATTGGTCAGCTGCTTTTTCTTGCACACGTTGACGGAGATGTCCTCTGCCTTGGGGGTCTCACCCACGACCATGCCGGCGTACACCGGGGTGCCGGCGCCGATGAACAGCACGCCCCGCTCCTGGGCGTTGAACAGGCCGTAGGTCACTGCCTCGCCGGTCTCGAAAGCCACCAGGGAGCCGGTGTTCCGGCGCTGGATCTCCCCCTTCATGGGGGCGTAACTGTCAAAGACGGAGGCCATGATGCCCTCGCCCTTGGTGTCGGTAAGGAACTCGTTGCGGTAGCCGAACAGGCCCCGGGCGGGGACCAGGAACTCCACCTTCATCCGGTCGCCCACGGGGGTCATCTCCACCAGGTCGCCCTTGCGGGAGCCGATCTTCTCCATCACCGCACCCACACAGTCAGAGGGCACATCCACTACCAGGCGCTCGATGGGCTCGCACTTCACACCATCGATCTCCTGATACAGAACACGGGGGGGAGAGACCTGGAGCTCATAGCCCTCTCGGCGCATGGTCTCGATGAGAATGGACAGGGACATCTCACCCCGGCCGGCCACGTTGAAGGCATCAGTGCTGTCGGTCTCGGTCACCCGGAGGGAGACGTCCTTCATGGTCTCCCGGATCAGCCGCTCCCGCAGCTGGCGGGAGGTGACGAATTTGCCCTCCCGTCCGGCAAAGGGGGAGTCGTTGACGGAGAAGGTCATTTCAATGGTGGGGGCGGAGATCTTCACGAACTCGATGGGCTCCACCGCGTCGGGGGCGCAGATGGTGTCCCCGATGGTCACGTCGCCGATGCCGCTCATGGCGATGATGTTGCCGGCGGTGGATTCGGTGACGGGGACCTTGCCCAGGCCGTCGAACTCATACAGCGCGGTGGCCTTGGCCTTCTTGGGGGCGGCGTCGGGGTCGTGGTAGTTGCACACCGCGATCTCCTGGTTCTGCTTGATGGCGCCCCGCTCGATGCGGCCGATGGCGATGCGGCCCACGAACTCGTTGTAGTCGATGGAGGAGACCAGCATCTGGAAAGGGGCGTCCACGTCCGCGTCGGGGGCGGGGATATACTCCAGAATGGTGTCGAACAGGGGCTTCAGGTCGCTGCCCGCCACATCGGGCTGGACAGAGGCCGTGCCCTGACGGCCAGAGCAGAACAGCATGGGGGAGTCCAGCTGCTCCGGGGTGGCATCCAGGTCCAGCAGCAGCTCCAGCACCTCGTCGATGACCTCGTACACCCGCTGGTCGGGGCGGTCGATCTTATTTACTACCACGATGACCCGGTGGCCCAGCTCCAGGGCCTTGGACAGCACGAAGCGGGTCTGAGGCATGGGGCCCTCCGCGGCGTCCACCAGCAGGATGACGCCGTTGACCATCTTCAGGATGCGCTCCACCTCGCCGCCGAAGTCGGCGTGTCCCGGAGTATCCACGACGTTGATCTTCACATCCTGATACTGAATGGCGGTGTTCTTGGCCAGGATGGTGATGCCCCGCTCGCGCTCCAGGTCGTTGGAGTCCATAACGCGCTCCACCACGGCCTGATTTTCCCGGTACACGCCGGACTGCTTGAGCATCTCATCCACCAGAGTGGTCTTGCCATGGTCAACGTGGGCAATTATGGCAATATTTCTCAGTTTTTCGTTCTTCATCATTTTTCCTCCTACCAGCAATATGGCAAGACCACTCGGGGCCCCATCGCCGATGGGGCGCGCCGAATGGCGCGTACAAGCTTTTGTCCGGAAGAAAAAGCTTGACGCAGGCGGAATTTATTTCCGCCAAGCATTTAAATATCTGGGGTCCCTGCGGGGCATCAGGCCCGCGGGGCGGCCATACCGTGGCCGGCGTGGGCGATCATGGCGGCACGTCTCTGTTTTTCGCGCTTTGCGGCCGCTTCTCATTTAAAGACACAAAACCATATGAGACGCCGGAGAGGAGGCTCAAATGGCGGATCGCCGCAGATCAGCGGGAAGCGCTCCCCAAAGGGGAGGTGTTCGTGTTGACGTAATATTATACAGCGCCCTTTCGAGAAACGCAACATTTTTTGCAGAAAAACAGGAAAGGATCTATTTGGATCCCCGATTTGACACGGAGAAGCGGAAAAATAGGAGAGGATATTGTGATTTCGCCAAAAATTTGAGGCGGGAAAACGGGGGGCACAGGGGCGCCCACGGATAGAGTGGGGAGGACGGGACAGGGGCCACAAGATATCGTGAAAAAACCGGAAAAAGACGAGAAAAAGAAATAAAAAATTTACATTTGGAGAGGAGAAAAAGGGGTTGACGTAAAGCGGGATTGCGTGTATAGTACGTTTGTAACCAAATTGTAACATTTTCTTTTCCGTTCTGTCACTTTTGGGGCAGCGGGAAATTTGATCTGGAAGAGGTCATGATTCATGGACGAGGTTTTGCACAAGCCCGCCGGCCGCCGGCCCCGGCAGAGTGACGGTCGGGAGCTGTCAGCTCAGGAGCAGCTGGGGCTGCTGGCGCGCCGGGTGGTCACAGATTGGAAGCATTTTTATCAGTGGGCCCGGTTCCATGGCCGCCGTGTGATCCACACGGTCCATGACCTGGCGGGGGGGAACCGCGCCACCGGTCCGGTCACCTTTCTGGCGGTGTCCGGAGCGCTGGGACTGGCGCTGACTGTCTCCACCCTATACGCCCCGGCCTATACTGTCACGGTGGACGAGGATACTCTGGGTGTGGTGAGCGACCAGGCTGTGGTAGCCGACGCGGTGGCTCAGGTGGAGCGCCGAGGCACGGAGATCCTGGGACACGACTACCAGGTGGAGGGGCAGATCGGTTATGATTTCACCCTTTCCCTGCGGTCTGAGCTGACCCAGCCCGACCAGGTGGAGAACTACTTCCTGGAGCAGCTCAGCCAGGTAGCCGATGGCCTGCGCCGCTATCAGGTCAGCGTCAACGGCGTGGCGGTGGGCTCCGTGGAGGAGATGGGAGCCCTGGAGTCCGTGCTGGACCAGCTGAAGGGCCAGTATGTGAATGAGAACACCATCTCCGCTGAATTTGTGGATGACATCCAGGTGGAGGATGTCTACTCGGAGGAGGGGCAGATGACCGCCGAGGAGCTCCAGACCGCCCTGATGGCCAACACCACTGGCGACACCACCTACACGGTGGTGAAGGGAGACACCTTCAACGCCATCGCCTATGCCAACGACATGTCTGTCAGCGACCTGAAGGCGCTGAATCCGGGCATCGATATCAACCGACTGATGATCGGGGACGTGCTCAATGTGAAGGAGCAGATCCCTCTGCTGTCGGTGACCACGGTGGACGACGTGACCTATACCGAGCCCATCGCATGCCCGGTGGAGGAGGTGAAGGACTCCAGCATGTATGTGGGGGACTCGAAGATCCTGACCCAGGGTACAGAGGGCGAGGCCCAGGTCCACGCCCAGGTGACCTATGTGAACGGGAGCGAGACCCAGCGGGAGATCCTGTCCTCCACCACCCTGCGTGAGCCCACCACAACAGTCAAGGCGGTGGGGACCAAGGAGAAGCCTAAGACAGCCTCCACTGGAAGCTACTCCTGGCCTATCCGGGGGCGGATCACCTCCTACTTTGGCGGGCGGAATATTTTCGGCAGTTACAGCTACCACTCCGGCATCGATATCTCCGCCTCCTACGGTGCGGCCATCAAGGCGGCAGACGGCGGCACCGTCACCTTCGCCGGCTACAAGGGGAGCTATGGCTATCTGGTCATCATCACCCACGACAACGGCACCCAGACCTATTACGGCCATAACTCTTCCCTGTTGGTGTCCGCAGGACAGAAGGTGTACAAGGGACAGCAGATCGCCAAGGCGGGCAGCACCGGCCGGTCCACCGGCACCCACTGCCACTTTGAGGTGCGGGTGAACGGCACCTCGGTGAATCCCCTGTCCTATCTCAGCTGAACGACCAGAAACCATTTGGGCTCCGGCACAGGAAAGGCTGTGCCGGAGCCTTTTCATGCCCCTTTGTACATGCGGAATAACGGGGGAATAAGAAAAGTCCCGCCGCTCAGGAGCCTGAGCGGCGGGACTTCTGATCGTTAGTCAGAAGGAAAGGGGGACCCGATCACAGATGGATGGCCTGGACCACCTTGGCGCACCGGGGGCACAGGGTGGGATGGGCCGCATTGGCACCCACCAGGGGGTGGTGCTTCCAGCAGCGCTCGCACTTGTCTCCATTGGCCTCGCTCACCAGTACCCGCACACCGGCGATGGGGGTGTCGCTCCCCTGGGCATACAGAGCCGGGTCGTCCGACACCTCCACGTCGGAGACGATGAACAGGTCGGCCCACTGGTCCTGGAACTTCTCCTGAAGGGCGGTCAGGTTGTCCGCCTGGTCCTGGGCCCGCACCAGAGTGATGTGGGCCTCCAGGCTCTTGCCGATCTTCTTCTCGTTCCGCGCGGCCTCCAGGGCGGCGTTCACCCCGTCCCGCAGCTGGATCAGAGCAGTCCAGGAGACCAACGCGCCCATGTCGTAGTCCTGGAAGGGCTGGTTCATCTCATTGAGAACCACATTGCGGGGGTCGTCACCCTCCCGGTGAGGCATGGCCTGCCAGATCTCGTCGCAGGTGAAGGCCAGGATGGGGGCGAACAGCTTAGTAATGGTGTCCAGGATCATCCACAGAGCGGTCTGAGCGGAGCGGCGCTCCAGGCTGTCCACTCCCTCACAGTACAGACGGTCCTTGATGATGTCCAGATAGAAGGAGCTGAGCTCCACCACACAGAAGTCGTTGATGGCGTGGGAGACCACATGGAACTCGTAGTTGTCGTAGGCGGCAAAGCACTTTCGGATCAGCTCGTTGAGCTTGGTCACCGCCCAGCGGTCCAGCTCCAGCATCTCCTCCGGGGACACCAGGTGATCGGGGTCAAAGCCGTCCAGGTTGCCCAGGCAGTACCGGGCGGTATTGCGGAACTTCAGATAGTTCTGGCTGAGCTGCTTAAAGATGTTGTCCGAACAGCGCACGTCCACATGGTAGTCGGCAGAACCCGCCCACAGCCGGAGCAGGTCGGCACCATACTTCTTAAAGATCTCCGCGGGGTCTACGCCGTTGCCCAGGGACTTGTGCATAGCCTTGCCCTCGCCGTCCACGGTCCAGCCGTGGGTGACGCACTCCTGGAAGGGAGCCCCCTTGCCCAGCGCGCCCACGGCGGTGAGCAGGGAGGACTGGAACCAGCCGCGGTACTGGTCCAGACCCTCCATATACATGTCGGCGGGCCAGAAATTCTGGTCCTTCTGCATGGAGGCGAAGTGGGTGGAGCCGGAGTCGAACCAGCCGTCCAGGGTGTCCTCCTCCTTGGTGAAGCCCGTCCTTGAGCCGCAGTGGGGGCAGGCGAAGTCCTCTGGCAGGATATCCTTGGCCTCCATCTCATACCAGGCGTTGGAGCCCTTCTCACCGAAGAGCCTGCTCACAGCCTCAATGGTCTCGTCGGTGACGATGGGCTTGCCGCAGTCGGCACAGTAGAACACCGGGATGGGCAGGCCCCAGCGGCGCTGGCGGCTGATGCACCAGTCGGCCCGCTCCCGGATCATGGAGATCATCCGGTCCTTGCCCCAGGCAGGGAGCCACCGAACATCGTCGCAGGCGGCCACCGCCTCGTCCTTGAAGGAGTCCACGGAACAGAACCACTGGGGGTGGCCCGGAAGATGATGGGTTTTGCAGCGCCAGCAGTGGGGATAGGAGTGAACGATCTCCTCACTGGCGAAGAGGGCTCCGCTCTCCTTCAGGTCGGTAAGGATGACCGGGTTGGACTCCTCCGTCTTCAGGCCGGCGTACTTGCCCGCGTAGTCAGTGTGGCAGCCCTGGTCATCCACAGGGACCACCAGCTCCACCTTGTAGCGCTTGCAGGTCTCGTAGTCATCGGCGCCGAAGCCGGGGGCGGTGTGGACGCAGCCGGTGCCGGAATCCATGGTGACATACTCGGCGCAGCACAGCAGGGATTCCTTATCCAGGAAGGGGTGCTGGGCCTTCATATACTCGAAGTCCTGGCCGCGGAACTGCTTAACGATCTCATAGTGGTCAAAGCCGCCCGCCTGCATCACCTTGGCGCACAGGGCCTCGGCCACGATGTAGAGCTCTCCATTGTCCGCCTTGACCAGCACATAGCTCTCCCGGGGGTGAACGGCGATCGCCAGGTTGCCGGGCAGGGTCCAAATGGTAGTGGTCCAGATGACGAAGTACATGTTGGACAGGTCGCCATATTGGCTCAGACGGCCCAGATCGTCCTTTACCCGGAACTTCACATAGACAGTGGTGCAGGGGTCGTCCTGGTACTCGATCTCCGCCTCGGCCAGGGCGGTCTCGTCGTGGGGGCACCAGTACACGGGCTTAAGCCCCTTGTAGATGTAGCCCTTGCGGTACATGGAGCCGAAGACCTTGACCTCCTCCGCCTCAAAGCCGGGGTCCATAGTCTTATAGGGGTGCTCCCAGTCCCCCAGCACACCCATGCGCTTGAAGCCCTCCATCTGGATGTCGATGTATTTCTGGGCGTAGTTGTGGCAGGCGGTGCGGAACTCTGCCACGCTCATCTTCTTGCGGTTGAGCTTCTGCTCCTTGATGATGGCGGACTCGATGGGCATGCCGTGGTTATCCCAGCCGGGGATGTAGGGGGTATAGCGGCCCCGCATGGCGTACATGCGGGTGATGAAGTCCTTGATGGACTTGTTCAGGGCGTGGCCCATGTGCAGATTGCCGTTGGAGAAGGGAGGGCCGTCATGGAGGGCGAAGCGGGGTTTGCCCTCATTCTTCTTCAGCAGCTCGTGGTACAGGTCCATGTCGTTCCAGCGCTGGAGCATCCCGGGCTCCCGATTGGGCAGACCGGCCCGCATGGGGAAGTCAGTCTTGGGGAGATTGATGGTCTTGTTGTAGTCCATGGGTTTGCTTCCTCCTATTCTGGGTCTTTTTTAGACTTTTCGATCAAATTACATAGAAATGTGACCAGGCCACACGCCCGGCAGAGCATAGCGTGGGGAAATTCCGGAAACGGGTCCCGCGTGAACATACTGGTGGTGTCATCACCTGGGGCCCAGTTCCACCATATCCGTGGGGCTGTGAAAAACCGCAATTCCTGCTGGGTCCAGAAGGGATATTTTTGCGTGTGCATGGTCCCTTCTTCCATAAGAAGGCCGCACTTAGGGCACTTCATCAAAGCCACTCCTCTCTGGAAAAACAAAACGCCCTTGTCTCTCAAAGAGACAAAGGCGAACAAGACCTCTGCGGTACCACTCTTCTTGCCGGAAGGGCATCCCGTCCCAGCCACTCAAATGCTGCCCGGTAACGGGGCGTCCGGAGGGGCTTACTCAGGTTCAGCCCCTGCTCCAAGGTGATCTTCCCCAGCCCCTCCCGTCCGCCTTGCACCAAACGGCGGCTCTCTGTGCGTCTCGGAGGCGGGTACTCTTCCTTTTCTGCGCATGATAACGATATACCCTTGTATTCTATCCACTTTATTGAGGAATGTCAAGAATTTTGTTGAGGATTTTCATGTCTAGCACGCTCCAGTCATAGGTGCGCAGAGCGCCCCCTCCGCACGGCGGAGGGGGCGCTTCCAGTGTATCTCTGCGATCTTATTTGATCTCATAGTCCCGGCCGAACTGGAGGTTGCCGAAGTCGATGCGGCGGGTGCCGTGGACCGGCTCCTCCTCAGGCTCCTCCTCCGCCTGGGGGGCGGGGGGGAACTCTGCAGTGTCCGACAGGTCCTCTGGGCCCTCCGCAGCCTCCTGGGCGGCCTGGGCCTTTAGATTCTCGGCGGTGGCGTCTGCCATGGCCTGGGCCACCAGGCGCTGGACATTGTCATCGATCTCCTCCACGGCCTCTTCCACCGGGTCGGCCTGGGAGACCGGGGCGTCGGGGCACAGCTGGGAAAGGCCGTCCAGGTAGCGCAGCTCCTGCTCGTGGAGGGCCCGCACCTTGGCCACATAGGCAGCGGTGGCGGATTGGGCGGCGGACAGACGGAACTCCTCGTCGCCGGCCTGCTTGCGGATATTGGCCACCCGCTCCTTGGCCTCCCCTTCGGCGTCGGAGAGGATCTGGGCCTTTTTGGCCTCCGCCTCCTTCACCAGCTCGTCGGCCATCCGCTGGGCGGTCATCAGCGCCTTGCGCATGGCGTCCTCGGTGGCGCGGTACTCCTCCACCTTCTCCACCAGGACCTTCATCTTGCTCTTCAAAACGGCGTTCTCATTGTACAGTGAGGTATAGTCCGCTGTGAGCAGATCCAGAAATTCATCCACCTGAGCCATGTTGTAGCCGCCGAAGGAAGCCTTGGGAAAGGCGCGCTCGGAGACCTCCTGAGGAGTGAGCATATTCATTACCTCCTAAATCAAAACGCTTTTTTCAGCGCAGGACCTCGTCGTCGTTCTGGGCGCGCCAGTCAAAATACTGCTCCAGGACCACGGGAGTGCCGTCGTCCCAGGTGAGGTGGGTCACCAGATAGCCCATCAAGTCCGACAGGGCCTGTCCGTACAGCCGCTGGGCCGTCCAGATACCCTCTTCGGCTGGGAGCAGGGCATAGATATCCCCCTCCTCCCAGGAGGCGGGGGCGCAGGGCCAGGCGAGAGTCCCGTCCGCCTCATAGAGCGGTCCCTCTCCCCGCAGCTCCAGCCATTGGAGCAGGTCCAGCGTCTCCACGGTGCCGGTCTCTGGTACGGTGATCTGGGCGGTCATGCCGGCCTGAACGCTCTGGATAGACCAGAGGGGGAGCTCCAGGACCTGAAAAGCTCCCTTGTCATAGGAGAGGACATGCACTTCCAGCATGCCGGCCCCGGCCCCATTGGACTGTGGGATCAGACCGGCCACCACCAGGGACGCGCCCTGCCGGTCCTGAATGGAGAAGAACAGGGGCTGATCCTGCTGGGGAGAATAGTAATAATACCGGCCATTCAGGTCACAGGTGACCAAGTCATCCCCAATCTGGGCCTCTACATACCAGCGGAACAGCAGATTCCGGGAATCCGAGCCCTCCGGCGGCAGCGCCTCAGGGGGCAGGTCGTCCGCGGCCTGAAGGGCATACAGGCGGACGGCCTCCTCTGCGCCGTCTCCGTCCAGATCCATGGAGAGGCAGCCGTGCTCCATGAGGAGCGGGGCCTGCGGCTCCTCGTCTTCGGAGGCGGAGGCGGCCCCTCCGCCGGCGCAGCCGGACAGCAGGGCCAGGAGCAAAAGGAGGGGGAGGAGCCGGCCCGGCGGCCGAACGGCGACGCGTCCCATCTGCTCAGAAGTACAGCCCGTTGTTCTCCAGCTCGTCGATCAGATCCCCCAGGATGTCCACATTGTAGGGGGTGATGATATAGGTGGAGATGGCCACCTTCTTGATCTTGCCCTCGTTGGCATAGGCCACGCCGGAAAGAAAATCCAGCAGGCGGCGGGCGATCTCCTTGTTGGTGGACTCCAGGTTGAGCACCACGGTGCGCTTCTCCCGCAGATGGTCGGCGATCTCGCTGGCGTTCTCAAAGCGCTCTGGCTTTACCAGCACCACCTGGAGCTGAGTAGTGGTGTGAATATTGACGACCTTGTTGCTGCGGCGCTCCGGCTCGACCGGGGCGCTGTACAAAGAGCCCGTGCGGTCCATCCGCTCGGAGCGGTCCCGGCGCTCAGGGACGGCAGCACGAGGCGCCGGCTCAAACTCCTCGAAATCGTCCTCGTCCTCATCCTCGTAGGGGTGGGCCAAGCGCTTGAGTTCATCCATAAATCCCATAGCGGTATCCTCTCTTTTCCTTGGTGTAAGCTCTGCCGCCGGTTCAACGGGCGGTGTGCATGGGCGGCCGGGGGCCGAACAGCGCGGTGCCGACCCGGACCAGCGTGGCCCCCTCGGCGATGGCGTCCTCAAAGTCGCCGCTCATTCCCATGGACAGGCAATCGATATCACATTGATTATCGGACATTTCGCGTCTTATGTCAACAAAAAGCTGATACATTTTTGCAAAAAAAGGCCGATTGGCACCGGGGAGGGGGCTGATAGGCGGGATGGCCATCAAACCCCGCAGGCGCACATGGGGCAGGGACTGAGCCAGCTCAGCCAAGGGACGGAGCTGGGCCGGGTCCACCCCGCCCTTGCTCTCCTCCATGCCGATATTTACCTCCAGCAGGATGTCCTGAACCAGGCCCAGCTTGTCCGCCTGGGCCTCCACAGCCCGGAGCAGATGCTCCGACCCCACCGACTGGATCAGGTCCACCCGTCCCACCACCTGCTTGACCTTGTTGGTCTGGAGGTGGCCGATAAAATGGACCCGGGCGCCCTCATAGGCGCCGGCGGCCAGGTGGGCGGTGAGTTCTTGGACCCGGTTCTCTCCGCACAGGGTGATGCCGGCGGCGATGGCGGCGCGGATGGTGTCGTCGCTCTGCACCTTGGTGGCGGCGCACAGGGCGATATCCTCCGGGCGGCGGCCGGACGACTCTGCCGCGGCCGCCATGCGGGCCCGGACTGCCTGGACCTGCTGTTGGATGGACATATGCAATCTCTCTCTTTCTCTACAGGTGACGGGCTGCCGGATGGGCGGCCCTCAGAAATTCAGCAATTTCCCGTCATAGAGCCCGGTGGCCCGGACGATGACCTCGTCCCCCGCCCGCAGGACGGCCCGCCCCTCGGTGGCGGGGGAGACCACATAGAAGTCGGACTCCTCGGTGAGGATCTCCACCGGCTTGAATTCTGCCCGGCCGCCCACCAGGGTATAGACCCCCACCAGGTTGGTCTGGACGGTCTCGCCGGTCTCCGGATCGGTGGACTCCTGGGTGACCATGCGCAGAGCGGCCTTGGGGATGCGCAGGCCGGAGCTGCTGCCGAAGATGAGCTCCACTGTCTGGCCGCGGAGCAGAGTGATCTGGGACAAATAGCGGTTGGAGGAGAGGACCACCACCGCACGGCCGTCCACCGCCTCCCCCACCTGCTCCAGCGTCATGGGGACGTCCTGGCTGAAGGAACCGGAAAAGCGGGCGGTGACGGAGCTCTCCTTGGACAGGCGCAGGGCCTCCTCCTCCGAGACCGCGGCCGCGAAGTACCAGCGGTCGGAGGTGATGAGCTTGCCGGCGGTGCCGGAGGGGGCCGTGACCTGCTGCCCGGCCAGGGCATCCAGGTCGGCGGGGGTCATGGTCAGGATGGACTGAGGGGTGAGCAGGCTCTCATAGCCGTCGGCCAAAGAGGAGAACACCCCCGCGGCAGGAGCGGTGATGCGGCTGGTGACGCTGCTGGACTGGGTGCGCAGGGCGCGGTACTCCTCTATCAGCGACTGCCGCAGGGCGGAGAGCTGGGAGGAGTCAAGCCCCTCACCATAGGTGTAGCTGCGCTTGAGCACCTGGCTTTTCAGCTCCATCACGTCGTCGTCCAGCTGACGGTAGGAGCCAGAGGCGGAGGCGAACCGCAGGGAGGCCAGGGACTGGAGGATGGATTCGTCCAGCCGGGCGGCGGAGACGACGTCGTCGGTCTGGTTCATGGCGTAATCCAGCAGCTCGATCTCCATGGCCAGCTCCTCCATCTGAGCCTGGACGTCCAGCGCCTGGCTGTTCTGGTGGACCAGAGCCACAGTCTGGCCCCGGCCCACTTCCTCCCCTTCTGCCCGGGTAATGTCCAGGATGCCCGATTGGGCGGGGAGGAGCTGTTCCTCCCGCACCACCCAGCCGTCTGCCTCCAGGCTGTCATTGGCAGTATAGGAGTAGGTGAGGGTAGTGGTGAAGGGATCGGTAAAGCTGTCCCAGGCGTAGACGCCCAGATAGGCGGCCAGCATCACCGCCAGAAGGACGATGACCAGCGTGACCAGACTGTTGCCCTGTTTCATGTGACCGGCTCTCTTTCTCTTTTGCGGATGGGTGTGGGGATGGGGCGGGAGTTACTCCAGCTCGCCGGGCTGGCAGAGGGGGACGGGCCGCTCCGGGACGATAGTGGAGATGGCGTGCTTGTAAATCACCTGCTGCTTGCCATCGCTGGTGAGGACCACGGTGAAGGCGTCAAAGCCGGTGACATAGCCCCGCATCTGAAACCCGTTCATCAGAAAGATGGTGACGGGGCGGCGGTCCCGGCGGACCTGGGTGAGGAAGATCTCCTGAAGATTGTTGGTTTTCTGCATGGTGAGCACTCCTTTTTTCTTTAAGGCGGAGCAGAGCTCGGCCCGAGTGCCTCTATACTAAACCAAATTCTTCCAAATATTTTGTCGAAGTCCGGCAGGCCGCTTCAAAATCAGGCTCCGGTCCCCAGAAGAGCCATTTGGCCCCTTCGGTACGGCGGAACCAGGTGAGCTGGCGCTTGGCGTACTGCCGGGAGCGGAGCTTGATCTCCTCCGCGGCGGCGCAGACATCTCCGCCGCCGCGCAGCGCGGCGGCCATCTCCTTGTAGCCGATGGCCTGCATGGCGGTGCACCGCACCGGGACACCGGAGTCCAGGAGGGCCCGGACCTCCTCCGCCAGGCCTGCGGCCATCATCTCGTCCACCCGCCGGTCGATGCGCGCCCACATGTCCTCCCGGCGCTGAAAGGCCAGGGAGAGGGTGAGGGCATCGTACCGGAGCGGGAGGGCCCGGGTCTCCCGGTTATGCTGGGAGATGGTCTTTCCGGTCTGCTGAAAGGCCTCCAGGGCCCGGACGATGCGCTTGCGGTCGTTGGGGTGGAGGCGGGCGGCGGCCTCCGGGTCGGCGGCGGCCAGCTCCCCCAGCATGGCCTCCCCCCCCAGGGCGTCAAAGCGGGCCTCCAGCCGGGCGCGGAGACCGCCGTCGGGGGAGAAGGGGGCGAAGGTGCGGCCGGAGAGGAGGGAGTCCAGGTAGAGACCCGTCCCGCCGGCCACGATGGGGAGCTTGCCCCGTGCCAGGATGTCGTCCACGCAGGGGGCGGCCAGCTCCACGTACCGGGCCACGGAGAAGTCCTCCTCCGGGGCGGCTACGTCCAGCATGTGGTGGGGGATGCCCCGCATCTCCTCCGGGGTGGGCTTGGCAGTGCCGATGTCCATCCGGCGGTAGACCTGCATGGAGTCGGCGGAGACCACCTCGCCGCCGTGGCGCAGGGCCAGCTCTACGGCCAGGCGGGTCTTGCCCGAGGCGGTGGGGCCGGAAATGACCAGGATCTTTGGGGGCATGGGAGACTCCTTTCAGCGGGCTCAGGGGCCGGTATAGAGAAAGCCTGCCTGGTCCAGCGCGGCGCGGACCCGGTGCCAGGCGGCCTCATCTGGGCAGAGGATGGTGTGCAGGTGGACACCGCCGGTGAGGGCGGACAGGGGCCGTGCCCCGCTTCGGGACACCTTTTGGAGGAACTGCCCCACGTCATACCGGGAGGATAGGTGGAGCTGGCCGGTGAGCTGGCCGTAGACCGGGTGCTCCACGATCACGTCCAGCACGGTGCAGCCGTTATCCACCATGAGCTCCAGCTCCCGGCCCATGTCCTCCGGCCGGTGGACACAGGCCAGCTGGCGGGTCAGACCGGGGGTGGGGCGGGGGAGCAGATAGCCCCGGGGGGTGGCGGCGATGTCCAGCCCGCCGGCCCTCAGCAGGGCGATGTCCCCCACAATGATCTGCCGGCTGACAGAAAAACGGGCCGCCAGGACGGAGGCGGAGACCGGCCCGGCCGCCTGGGAGAGATAGTCGGACAGCGCGGCCCGGCGCTGGACTGCGTCCATGGGGGACCCTCCTCTCTTGAAGATCTGGGTGATATTTAATCATAGCACAGATCGGAGCGGGAAGCAACTGCCGTCTGCGGCACGCCGGGCACCAAATCTTTCCGGGGACCGCTTTTGGCGCGTTTGATGGCTGCATGCGCCCCTTCGTTCCGCTCCCGCGGCACAGACAAAGGGGGCTGGGTCGGAATTTCTCTTGAAGGATCTTAAATAGATGTGTTATAATACTATTCTGAGCAACTATAGCCGAAGGGCGGGAAAGGAGCGGGTGGCCTGTGAAGTATGAAAATGGACGGTGGCCCCTCCTGATCCGGCTGCCCTGGCTGCCCTGGAGGAGGCGGGGATCTCACCTCTGCTGGCGGCGGTGCTGTCCGCCCGGGCGTACGTGTGCCGCAGGAGGCCCGGGCCCTGCTGGAGGGTGGGGAGACGGCCCTGGAGGACCCGCTGGCTCTGAAGGATATGGCACAGGCGGCCGGCCGGGTCAGGCTGGCTCTGGAGCGGGGAGAGACCATCGCAGTCTACGGGGACTACGATGTGGATGGCATCACCGCCACCTGCCTGCTGACCGATTTCCTCCGACGGAAGGGCGGGGCAGTCATCCCCTATATCCCAGACCGGCTGGAGGAGGGCTACGGCCTGAACCGGGAGGCGGTGACGGCCCTGAAGGAGCAGGGCGCCTCCCTGATCGTCACGGTGGACTGCGGCATTACTGCCCTGGAGGAGACCGCCTGGGCCCGGTCCCTGGGGATCGATGTGGTCATCACGGACCACCACGAGTGCAAGAGCGGCCTGCCCGCCGCCCAGGCGGTGGTGGACCCCCGGCGCAGCGACTGCCCCAGCGCCTGCAAGGGCCTGGCCGGCGTGGGGGTGGCCCTGAAGCTGGCCATGGCCATCAACGGACCAGAAGGGGACGGAGACGTGCTGGCGGAGTACTGTGACCTGGCCGCCGTGGGGACGGTGGCCGACGTGATGCCTATGACCGGGGAGAACCGGACCATCGTCCGGCTGGGGCTGGAGGAGCTCTCCCACCCCCGCCGGCTGGGCCTGGCCCTGCTGATCCGGGAGGCGGGGCTGGAGGAGAAGGCCATCACCGCCACCTCGATCGGCTACACCCTGGCGCCCCGGATCAACGCCTCCGGCCGGATGGGCCGGGCCCAGATGGCGGTGGAGCTCCTCCTCACCAGGGACCGGGAGCGGGGGGAGCAGCTGGCCCAGGAGCTGTGCGCCCTGAACCGGGAGCGGCAGACCATTGAGGGCGAGATCTTCCGGCAGTGTGTGGATCGGCTGGACCGGGCCCCCAGAAGGGGCGGTGCTGCTGGCCGACCCGGAGTGGCACCAGGGCGTGGTGGGCATCGTGGCCTCCCGCCTGACGGAGCGGTACGGCTGCCCTGCGTTTATGATCTGCCTGGACCACGGGATGGGAAGGGCTCTTGCCGCTCCTGGGGCGGCGTGAACCTGTTTGAGCGGCTGGCAGAGTGCAGTGACCTGCTGGAGGGCTTCGGCGGCCACGCCCTGGCCGCCGGCTTCACCGTGCGGGAGGAGAACATCCCGCTTCTCTCCCGCCGCCTGCGGGAGGGTTTGGAGCGGGCCCTGGGGGCCGGGCATCCCCAGCCGCCCTGGAGGCCGACGCAGAGGTGGAGGCCCGGGAGCTCACTGTGGAGGCGGTGGCCGATCTGGACCGGCTGGAGCCCTGCGGTACTGGCAACCCCGGCCCGTCCTGGTGCTGCGGGGGCCCTGATCCAGTCCATGTCCCAGGTAGGGCGGGGCCGCCACCTGAAGCTGCGGCTGGAGTCCAAGGGGACCCCGCTGGACGCCATTTTCTTTTCCGCCGACGGGGCCGAGCTGGGGCTGGCCCCGGCGGCCGGGTGGATGTGGCCTTTATCCCCAGATCAATGAGTTTCGAGGCACCCGCTCGGTGCAGCTCCAGGTGGCGGACCTGCATCCGGCCCCACCCGGGCTCAGGCGGAGCGGGCTGTCTATGAGAAATACCGCCGGGGAGGGCCTGACCCGGCAGAGGCCCGGCTGCTGATGCCTTCCCGGGCGGAGTTTGTGGGGCTGTGGCGCTATCTTCAGCGCCGGTGCGCCGGGCTGGGCCGGGTGGAGGACACCGCCTCCCGCATTGCCCGGGGCCTCCCGGGCCACTGGACAGAGGGAGGCCGCCGAGCGGGTCCTGCTGTGCCTGGAGGTGCTGGCGGAACGGGGCTGATCGACCTGGAGACCGGCCCGCAGGGGTGGCGGTCTCCCTGCGGCAGGTGGAGAGGAAGGTGGACCTGGAGGCCTCCCCATCCTGGGCCGTCTGCGGCAGGCCATCCGCGGCGGCAGTGCGGAGGCGTAGCGCCGAGGAGAGAAGGCGCTGCGCGCTTTAGGCGGCCCCGCTTTACTCTAAACTTTGCGAGGTGATCCGAATGGACCCTATTCTGGAACGATATCAGGCGCTGGAAGACAAGGTGAGCGCCTATACCCCGGGACTGGACACCCAGCGCCTGTACCGGGCGTTTACCTATGCGGACGCGGAGCACAAGGGGCAGCTGCGCAAGGACGGCACCCCTATATCACCCATCCCCTGGCGGTGGCGGAGATCGTGGCCGACCTGGGGCTGGACGCGGACTCGGTGATCGCGGCCCTGCTCCATGATACCATTGAGGACACCAACGCCACCCACGAAGAAGTGGCCAAGCAGTTCGGCGAGACGGTGGCCGCCCTGGTGGAAGGGGTGACCAAGCTGTCCCGGGTGCAGTACACCTCCAAGGAAGAGGAGCAGATGGAGAACCTGCGGAAGATGTTCATGGCCATGGCCCAGGACATCCGGGTGATCCTCATCAAGATCTGTGACCGGCTGCACAACATGCGCACCATGGAATACCAGTCCCCGCCAAGCAGCGGGAGAAGTCTCTGGAGACCATGGAGATCTACGCGCCCATCGCCCACCGCCTAGGCATGCAGAAGCTGAAGTGGGAGCTGGAGGACCTGTCCCTGCGCTACCTGGACCCGGTAGGCTATAAGGAGATCGAGGACGAGCTGGCGGCCAGGTCCTCTGCCCATGAGGAGTTCCTGGCCGCCGTCCAGCAGCGCATCACCCAGCGGATGTGGGAAGAGGGCATCCGCTGCAAGGTCTACGGCCGGGTGAAGCACACCTATTCCATCTACCGCAAGATGTTCGCCCAGAACAAGACACTGGATGAGATTTTGACCTGTATGCTTTCCGGGTCATCGTGGACGACATCCCAGAGTGCTACAATGTGCTGGGCTGCATCCACGACATGTTCAAGCCGGTGCTGGGCCGATTCAAGGACTATATCGGCACCCCAAGCCCAACATGTACCAGTCCCTGCACACCACCGTCATTGGCCGGGAGGGTCCCCTTCGAGGTGCAGATCCGCACCTGGGCCATGCACCAGACGGCGGAATACGGCGTGGCCGCCCACTGGAAGTATAAGCAGGGGCTGGCCAACAAGCAGCTGGGCACGGAGCACGACTTCGAGTGGGTGCGCAAGCTGCTGGAGAGCCAGCAGGACACCGACCCGGACGAGTTCGTCCGCACCCTGAAGGTGGATATGTTTGCCGACGAGGTGTTCGTCTTCACTCCCAACGGGGACGTAAAGAGCCTGCCCGCCGGCGCCACCCCATCGACTTCGCCTACTCGGTCCACTCCGCGGTGGGCAACCGGATGGTGGGGCCAAGGTCAATGGCCGGATGGTCCCCTATGACCACCAGCTCTCCAACGGCGACATCGTGGAGGTGCTTACCTCCAAGACGGCCAAGGGGCCCAGCCGGGACTGGCTGAAGATCGCCAAGAGTAACGAGGCCCGCAACAAGATCCGTCAGTGGTTCAAAAGAGAAGCGGGAGGAGAACATCGCCACCGGCCGGGCAGCTTTTGAGTCGGAGCTGAAGCACGTGGGCCTGAAGCTGGAGGCTATCACCGCTCCGGAGGTGCTGCCCAGCATCCTGCGCAAGGTGCGCTTCGGCACCCTGGACGAGCTGTACGCCTCCATCGGTTACGGCGGCACCACCGCGGTGAAAGCGGTGGCCCGCATCCGGGACGAGATGTTGCGCCTGGGCCGCCTCCAGGCGGAGAAGGCGGCGGCCGCCTCCAAGACCACGGCGGAGAGCGTCATCGTTCCCGCCAGCAGCCAGGAGGTCCCGGTGCTGAAGGGGTCCAACAAGCACTCGGACTCTGGCATCATCGTGGAGGGACTGGGCAACTGTCTGGTGAAGTTCGCTAAGTGCTGCACCCCCGTGCCCGGCGACCCGGTGGTGGGCTTCATCACCCGGGGCTACGGGGTGTCCGTCCACCGGCAGGACTGTCCCAACGCCGACCCCGGCAAGCGCAAGCCGGAGGAGGCCGCCCGCTGGGTCAAGGTCTCCTGGGTGGAGGGCAGCCTGCCCAGCTACCAGACCAGTTTGGAGCTGTCCGCCAAGGACCGGGACGGCCTGACCCTGGATGTGGCCATGGCCCTGTCCACCGCCAAGGTGAAGGTGTCCGCCCTGTCCGCCCGCTCTATGCCCGACGGCTACGCCAGCGTCAGTGTGGTGCTGGAGGTCAAGGACCGGGAGGAGCTCTCTTCCGTCATCAACAAGCTGAATAACATCCAGGGTGTCTACCAGGTGGTCCGGGCCAGCGGAAAATAATATAGATGGACAAAGGGGGCAGGATGTCATGGTATGGGAGATCTTAGGGATACTGTTCGCTTGGACCTGGCCGATCTGGGCCTTTGTATTCGTGTTCTGCTTGGCGGCCGCCATCTCCAGGGCCGTTCAGGAGGCGGGAGACGGGAAGAGCCGGGGGAGCGGCTGGTATGCTTTTGGAGCGGCGCTGGCCCTGGCGGTCATCCTGGGCGGGCTGGTCTCCCTGATCGTCATGGCAGTGTGACGATCATCAAAAAACGATCGAGGTGAAATGCGATGAGAGCAGTGGTGACCCGGGTCTCCTCCGCCTCCGTCTCCATCGGCGGGACGGTGGAGGGAGCCATTGAGCAGGGCTTTCTGGTCCTGCTGGGGGTGGGCCCCGGAGATACGGAGGCCGTGTGTGACAAGCTGGCGGAGAAGATCTGCAACCTGCGGGTCTTTGAGGATGAGAACGGCAGGATGAACCTGAGCCTGGAGCAGGTGGGAGGTGCCCTGCTGGTGGTGTCCCAGTTCACCCTGTATGCCGATACCTCCAGCCGAAGACCTGGATTCACCGGGGCGGCCAGACCCGACCTGGCGGTCCCCCTGTACGAGCGATTCATGGAGCAGTGCCGCCGGCGGGGCTTCCAGGTGGAGCACGGGACCTTCGGCGCGGACATGCAGGTGGCGTCGGTGAACGACGGACCAGTGACCATTCTGTTCGATACGGACAAAAACGGAGCGGGAAGGGCGTAAAGCGCGGCGCGGTCCGCGCTTTGGCTGTCCCCGCCGGACTTTGACCCAAAAGAGGTGTTCTAACGATGAAAGTAAAGCTGCTGCGGGTGGGGCCCATCGGCACCAACTGCTATATTCTGGAGGACGACCAGACGAACCTGGCCGCCGTCATCGATCCCGGCGACGAGCCGGAGCTGATCCAGGAGGCGCTGGAGAAGGAGGGGGTGGAGGTCCGGTATCTCCTCCTTACCCACGGCCACTATGACCACACCACGGCGGTGCCAGCCCTCCACCGGGTGTATCCCCAGGCGGATATCTATATCCACCAGGCTGACGCCAACGGGGCGGGCAGTACCTTGTTCCCCCTGGCCGGCGAGGTGGACGATCTGAAGCTCTACGACGAGGGGGATGTGATCCGCCTGGGGGACCACGAGATCCAGGTGCTCCACACCCCCGGCCATTCCCCCGGCTCCGTCACCCTGAAGGTGGAGGACGTGCTTTTCACCGGGGACACCCTGTTCGCCGGCTCCTGCGGCCGCACCGACCTGCGGGGGGGCAGCTATGAGCAGATCATGCAGTCCCTGAAGCGGCTGGGGGAGCTGAAGGGGGACTTCCACGTCTGTCCCGGCCACGAGGCCACCTCCACCCTGGAGCGGGAGCGGAGGAGCAACCCCTTCCTGATGGAGGCCATGCGGAGCTGAGGGGGCGCCTGCCCGAAGATTTTTCCCGTGAGGAAGGTGGACTATGAAGCTGTATCTGGATCTGGACAACTATGACTACCAGCCGGAGCGCTATAAATACGCGGTGGAGCAGATGATGCTCACCCTCTTCCCGGAGGAGCGGCCGGAATATCCCCCCCGGGAGGGCCGTACACTGAAGGGGGAGACCAACGCCGCCCGCTTCACCCTGCGCCGCAGCCCCGTGTGGACCACCGTCCGCGCCCAGGTGTACCGGCCCCAGGGGATGGGGCAGGCTGCGGTCCGTGTGGGGAGCGGGGAGCTGGACCGTCCGCCGGAGCAGGTGTACCACACCCTCCAGCACGCCCTGAAGATGGCATTTTACCAGGCGGGCACCGCCCTGCTGGGGGGCGAGCCACCCTGGGGCGCCCTCACCGGCGTCAGGCCGGTGAAGCTGCCCACCCGGGCCATGCTGGCGGGGGCCACGGAGGCCCAGGCCTGCCGGGAGCTGGAGCGGGAGTACCACGTCTCCCCCCGCCGGGCCCGGCTGGCGGTGGAGTGCGCCCGGGCCAGTCTGGCGGAGGACCGGCAGCTGGAAGAGGGACAGGTGTCCCTGTATATCGGCATCCCCTTCTGTCCCACCCGGTGCGCCTACTGCTCCTTTGTCTCCGCCGACGTGGGTCGGGCCCTGAAGCTGGTGGACCCCTACGTGGAGGCGCTGCTGGAGGAGGTCCGCCGCACGGGACAGGTGCTGGAACAGGCCGGGCTGCGGGTCCGCACCCTGTATGTGGGGGGCGGGACTCCCACCACCCTCTCCGCATCCCAGCTGGACCGCCTGCTGGCGGCGGCGGAGGCCCATCTTCCCCTGGCGGGCTGCCGGGAGATGACGGTGGAGGCGGGGCGGCCGGACACCATTACCCGGGAAAAGCTGGAGGTGCTGCGGGAACACGGGATCGAGCGCATCTCCATCAATCCCCAGACCATGTCGGACCAGGTGCTCCAGGCCATCGGCCGCCGCCACACCGCCCGGGACATCCGGGAGGCGTTCTGCACCGCCCGGGAGGTGGGCTTCGCCTGCATCAACATGGACTTGATCGCCGGCCTGCCCCAGGACAGCGTGGAGGGCTTCCGGGACTCTCTGGAGGAGGTGCTGGCCCTGAGGCCTGAAAACATCACCGTCCACACCCTGGCCATGAAAAAGGGGTCCAGGCTGATGGAGGAGGGCGCGCTTCCTTCCAGTGAGGAGACGGGCCGAATGGTGAACCTCAGCCTGGAGGCCCTGGAGGGCAGGCTACCGGCCCTATTACCTCTACCGGCAGAAGTACATGTCAGGCGGGCTGGAAAATGTGAGCTGGTGTTTACCGGGAACGGAAAACCACTATAATATCATCATGATGGAGGAACTGCAGAGCGTCCTGTCCCTAGGGGCTGGCGGGGTCACCAAGCTGGTGGACCGGAGTTCGGGGCGGATCGTCCGCCTCACCAACCCCAAGTATCCCACGACTATTTGGCGATGTCCGCCAAAGTTCTGGAGCAGAAGGACGAGATCCTGCGCTTCTACCGGGAGGTTTGAACCAATGGCCTATCAACTTCAGGAGATCAACCGAAGGATCAAGACCGATGTCACCGAGTTTCTGGAGGAGTGCGACCAGGCGTATGCCCAGCGGGTGTCCCTGGCCGCAGACCGCATCCTGAGCAATCTGGACAAGAGCCCCGTGGTGCTGCTCTCCGGGCCCTCGGGCTCGGGCAAGACCACCACCGCCATGAAGATCGCGGAGGAGCTCCAGCGCCGGGGTGTCAATACCCACGCGGTGGCTATGGACAACTACTTCAAGAGCCTGAACCGCAAGACCGCGCCCCGCACCCCGAGGGAGACATCGACTACGAATCTCCCCAGTGCCTGGATATGGAGCTGCTGGACCAGCACTTCGCCGCCCTGAGCCGGGGAGGAGATCATCATCCCCAAATTTGAGTTTGCCCGCCAGATGCGCAACGACGCCCGGGGCACCCCACTGAAGCTGGGGAAGAATGAGATCGCCATCTTTGAGGGCATCCATGCCCTGAACGACGACATCGCAGGTCCTCACCCGGAGGCCGCCAAGCTGTATATCTCCGCCCGTTCCAATGTGAACGACGGGGCGGCCCTCCGATTCAAGGGGACCTGGATGCGGCTGACCCGGCGGGCGGTGCGGGATTACAGCTTCCGCGGCACAGGTGTGGCTGACACACTGGAGATGTGGGCCAACGTGCGCCGGGGGGAGAAGCTGTATATCTCCCCCTATAAAAACCGGGCGGACATCATCTTCGACTCCTCCCTGCCCTATGAGGTGTCGGTGATGAAGAATTTTGCCCTGCCTCTGCTCCAGGCGGTGCCGGAGGAGAACACACGGCGTGGCGAGCTGCTGGAGCTGATCGAGGCGTTCCAGTGGTTCGAGCCCATCGACCCGGAGCTGGTGCCGGTGGACTCTCTGCTGAGGGAGTTTATCGGCGGCGGCAGCTATAAGTACCATTGAACGAAGAAGAGAGAGCTGGGGCGGTAGCCCGCGGGCTGTGTGGCCCGGGGCACGCCGTGCCAGAAAAATGTGGAGTGATGTTTGATGTCTGATCCTCTTGTCTATGACTCAAGGAGCGTGCGGTTCAAATCCCCCTATGGAGCGGTCCCTTCCGGGACCCAGGTGACGTTCACCCTCCGCCCCCTGCGGTCGGAGGGCTACTCCCGGGGGAAGCTCACCGCCCGGCTGGAGCAGCGGGACAATCAGATCATCACGGTGGAGCTGCCCTGGACAGACACCGAGCTGGGGCGGGATGCCTTCTCCGGCGTCCTGGACACTGGGGACTATGTGGGACTGGTGTGGTACACCTTTCAGCTGGAGACCATCACCGGTCGGCGCTGGAACATAAAGGAGGAGTACCAGCTTACCGTCTACGACGGGAGCGAGATCGTGCCCCGCTGGTTCGGGGAGGGGGTGAGCTACCAGATCTTCCCCGACCGCTTCCGCCGCACCCGGGTGCCTGACCCCGCGGGGCTGGTAGGGGGGCGCACTGTCCACCAGAGCTGGCAGGAGGAGCCGGAGTACCGACCCGACGCCAACGGGGAGATCCGCAACCGGGACTTCTTCGGGGGCGACCTGAGGGGCGTGATAGAGGAGCTGGACTACCTCCAGTCCCTGGGGGTAGAGACGCTGTACTTCAACCCCATCTTCGAAGCGGCGGAGAACCACCGCTACGGCACCGCTGATTACAGCCGGGTGGACCCAATGCTGGGGACCAACGAGGACTTCTCCGAGCTGTGCCGGCAGGCCCACCGCCGGGGGATGCGGGTGATGCTGGACGGGGTGTTCAACCACACCGGCTTTGTCAGCCGCTACTTTAACGGGGACGGCTATTACCCGGAGCCAGGGGCGGTGCAGAGCGAGAGCTCCCCCTACCGGCCCTGGTTCCAGTTCCGGCACTGGCCTGACCAGTACGAGAGCTGGTGGGGGATCTATACCCTGCCTGCTGTGGAGGAGAGCTGCCCCGGCTACCGGGAGTTCATTTTTGGGGATGAGAACTCGGTGGTCCGCCGCTGGCTGCGGGCGGGGGCGGACGGCTGGCGCCTGGATGTGGCTGATGAGCTGCCCGATGACTTTGTGGCCGGGATCCACACCGCCGCCCGGGCGGAGAAGCCCGGGGCCCTGCTCATCGGCGAGGTGTGGGAGGACGGTACCACCAAGATCGCCTATGGGGTCCGGAGAAAGCACATCCTGGGCCGCCACTGCGACGGGCTGATGAACTACCCCTTCCGAAATGCCGCCCTCAACTTTCTGCGGGGCGGGGACGGGGCCAAGTTCGTTTCCGCCATGGAGGCCCTGAGGGAGAACTACCCCTCTTTTGCCTTTTACTCTGCCATGAACTCTCTGGGCACCCACGACACCCCCCGCATCATCACTCTGCTGGGGGTGGGCAGCGAGTGCAGGGACCAGAGCAAGGACTGGCGGGCCTGCTTCCGTATGAGTATGGAGCAGTACCAGCGGGGAAAGGAGCTGCTGAAAGTGGGGGCGGTACTCCTTTACGCCTTTCCCGGTTCCCCACAGTCTATTACGGCGATGAGGCGGGACTGGAGGGCTTTGAGGACCCCTTCAATCGGAGACCCTACCCCTGGGGCCGGGAGGATCGGGAGCTGGTGGGCTGGTTCGCCGCCCTGGGCAGGCTGCGGAAGGAATGCCCCGCCCTGCGGCGGGGATATCCGGTATCTGGCCGGGACGGGCCATCTGCTGGCTTTCCTCCGGAGCACGGAGGGGAGCGCCTGCTCACCGCGCTGAACGCCGGGGACGAGCCGGCGGTCCTGGCTCTGCCCTGGACGGAGGAGCCGGAGCGCCTGCTGGGCGCTGGGGAGTGGGCCTTGACCGGGGAGGGCCCGGTGCTGATGCTGCCCCCGCAGCGGCGGGATCTGGCGCGTGGGGAGGCGGAGCCGGCCCAGATGTAGAAGTGCCGCCAGTGGGACGAAAAGTTCAAACGCCCCTTGCATTTCCCTGAAAACATGCTATACTTTTCCCTACGTCCGGGCATAGACCCGCTGAACAAACGATTTGCCCGCTCTGGGCTTTGAAAGGAACGAGAAATGCCATGAAAACTGCTGTTACCGTGATCCAGGTGCTGTGCGGACTGTTTCTGATCGCCGTGGTCCTGCTGCAGTCCGGCAAGAGCGCGGGCCTGTCTGGTGCCATCGCCGGCGGCGCGGATACCTTCCTGTCCAAGAACAAGGCCAAGACTGTGGACGCCAAGCTGGCCAAGTGGACCAAGTGGGTGGCCATCGCCTTTATGCTGCTCACCCTGTCCCTGAGCCTGATCCCCTGACTGTAAAGCCCGCCTGTTTTGAAAACAAAACAGGCGGGGCTTTTTTATAAGATAGACTGGTCGGATCTATGAGCCGGTGCTGTGATGCCGTGCCCGGCGTACTTCCAACACCCGGCTGAGCAGGGCGCCCAGCAGGAGCACGTTGCCGCAGAAGTAGAGCCACACCAGAAGGATGATGAGGGAGGCCAGAGAGCCGTACAGCATGGAGTAGCGGGAGGACAGGCCGATGAACCAAGAGAACAGAAGAGAGCCTGCCACCAGTGAGACGGCGGTGAAGAGGGAACTGAGCAGCAGCTTCCGGCTGCTGCGGAAGCGCCGGGGAGTGCCCAGGCGGTAGATGGCCAGCACCAGCAGCAGGACGAAGCAGAACAGCAGCAGATAGCGGATCCAGAGCCAGAGACTGGACAGGGCGGAGAGGGGATCAGGCGCAGCAGGGGATGGGGCAGATGGGTCTCCAGCAGATGGAAGAACCAGTCACCGGTGAAGATGACCACCACAGACAGGTAAATGGTGAGCAGGAACAGCAGGGAGAGGATCACGCTGAGGGCGATCCGGCGCAGCCCGCCGGGGTGTTCCAGGCCATACAGCTTATCCATGGCCAGCAGCAGGGCGCGGAGCCCTGCGGAGGCGGACAGGGCGATGGCCACCAGGGCGGCGGCCACGATGGCGGGGGACTGGTTCAGGGAGGCATAGGCCAGATAGTCCTGCATGACAGCCAGGGCCTGGTCGGGCAGGACCTGGTCCAGTCCCGACAGGAGCTGCTCCAGACTCAGGTGGAACAGTCCGATGAAGTAGTTCACGCACATAAGCAGGGGGAACAGGGTCAGGATCAGAAAATAGGACAGGGCGGCGGCCGCCTGCGCCACGCCGCAGCGGCCGTAGGTGCTGAACGCCTCCAGTGTGAAGGAGATGGGCGGAAAGGACAGCAGACGCTTCAAGAGGCACCTCCTCTCGTGTCCAACGGTGTCGAATAAGGGAAAATTGAGAAAAGCCGCCTGCAAAGCAGACGGCTTTTATGGTGCAAACACAGGGCAGGACTCAGGCCAGCTTGTTCAGCTTCAGAGTCAGGCTGCTCTTCTTGTTCGCGGCATTGTTCTTGTGCAGCAGACCCTTGGCAGCAGCCTTGTCGACCGCCTTGACAGCCACCTTGTAAGCGACATCGGCCTCGCTGCGGTTGCCTTCCGCCACCGCGGCTTCAAACTTCTTGATGTCGGTCTTCAGCGCGGACTTAGCGGCCTTGTTCTGCATGGCCTTGGCCTGATTGACCAGAACACGCTTTTTGGCAGACTTAATATTCGGCAAACCAAACACCTCCTCCGATCGAATCGTAAAATGGTGCACAGAAACTCTGTGCAGATATGTATTGTACCATTGGATCTTCAAAAAATCAACTGTTTTTTTAAATTTTTCCCGCTTTTTTGGATAGAATCCCTGGCGCCGCAAAAAATAGGGCAGAAGCGGCAGCTATTCCACTATATCTTGCGGAGGGAGGAGCGGGACATGCGGAACAGAAGGACGGACCTGGCTCTGGAGGCCAGGGAGCTGTGGCAGGAGTCGGCGGAGGAGCGTACCCAGCTGGAGGGGGTGGAGGCCCGGGAGGAGATGAGGGAGGGCATCCCCGTGACCCGGGTCAGCATCCTGGACAGGCGGGGGGAGGAGGCCCTGGGGAAGCCTGTGGGGACTTATGTGACCCTGACCCTGGACGGGCTGGCCAGACGGGAAGAGAATGCTTTCGGCCGGGCGGCCCGGGCGGTAGCGGCAGAGCTGGGGGAGCTGCTGGGCTTCCTTCATCCAGAGGCCCCGGTGCTGGTGGTGGGGCTGGGCAACCGAGCCATCACCCCGGACGCTGTGGGCCCCAAGGTCCACGAGTACACCCTGGTGACCCGGCACCTGGTACGGCAGGTGCCGGAGCACTTCGGGGACCTGAGACCAGTGGCATCCCTGTCTGCCGGCGTGCTGGGGACCACCGGTATGGAGAGCGGGGAACTGGTCCGGGCAGTGTCGGAGCGGCTGCGGCCCGCCTGCGTGATCGCGGTGGACGCGCTGGCCTCCCGGTCCCTAAAACGGGTGTGCCGCACGGTGCAGCTGGCGGATACCGGCATCGCCCCGGGCTCTGGGGTGGGCAACCACCGGGCGGCGCTGGACCGGGCTTCCCTGGGGGTGCCGGTGATTGCGGTGGGGGTGCCCACCGTGGTGGACGGGGCCACCCTGGCCGCCGATCTGCTGGGTACGGAGGAGCTGCCTCCCCTGGGGGAGGGGAGGGACTTGATGGTCACGCCCAAGGATATCGACAGCCAGGTGGCGGACCTGTCCAAGGTGATCGGGTACGGCATTGACCTGGCTTTACAGCCGAGCCTCACCCTGGAAGACCTGGATCTGCTGTTGAGCTGAGGGAGGAGCCGCTGCCAAATGGGAAGAAAGGGAGGTCCCGACAGAGGGGCGGCTCCCAGAGCCGCCCTTCAGGCCTTCCCCCCGGTGGCGCGGCGTATGCCGCGACGGATGAGGGGTCTTTCTTTTCCCGTCTCAGTCATGATTTGTCAGAGGGATTCCACCCTGCGGGGCGGAATCCCTTTTGTGGCATCCTGAGACGGAGGCGGGCCTGTACTCCTTATTTCTAATGGTTTCTTCCCGAAACGCCCCTGCCGTGGACCTTCCCCACATAGGACCAAAACACCCCAGCCAGGACCGGAACAGAGCCGGTCCTGGCTGGGGTTTTAAGAAGAAATTTCCCGGGATGACCACAGTCTCCCGGTAGTACTGGGCCTGGAGGAACTGCTGGTAGAACCGGGCCTCCTCCGGGACGAGAGCATCTGTGAGGATGCCGCCGCTCAGGAAGAGCCCCGAGTATGGATCAAGGGGGAGATGGCCTCCAGCTGGCGGGACAGCTCCATGAAGCCGGGGCCCTCCCAGCCGCACAGCTCAAATACCTTGTTCATCAGAAAGCAGGGAGAGAAGTCGCTGCCCTCCCCGGTGAAGCTGCTGCCCAGCGCCTCACGGGCGGCGGAGTTGGCCCAGATAAGGTAGGGGGTGGAGTAGTACTCCCGGAAGCCGGAGAGCTGAGACAGGTCGAAGCCGGCCCCGATCTCGGTGTACCCTATTGCCGTTGCCCATCCAGGGCTTGTGGTCCCCAAAAGGACCAGCACAAAGGGCTCGGGCCGGGCATTCAGCTCCCGGGTCAGCCGCTCCATGGCGGCCAGGGTGCTGGAGACATTGGACATATAGTTGTTGAGCATGTTGCAGGTCTCCGCCGACCAGCCGGTGTCCCCAGGGGACAGGAAGACCTCCTGGGCGGAGGCGGTCTCATAGGGGCCGTGGTTCTGATAGCTGACGGAGAAGGAGAACCAGGGGCCCGGTTCCCGCAGCCCGTCCAGAATACCGTCCACCAGCGCCTCGTCGGAGCGCATCACGGCATCCACCGGGTCCACCAGCGCCCCGTAGTAGTTCTCGGTGAACCAGCTCTCCTCAAAGCCCAGGTACTCGTTGACATTCTGGCGGTTGTAGAACCAGCTGTAGCCGGGGTGGTGAAAAAGGGTGTGATAGCCCTGCTCCCGGAAATACCAGACATAGGAGTCAGTGGGCTTGCGGAAGTCCTCGTGCTGAGTGTAGCCGGTAAGAAAGCCCCACTCGCTGTCCACCGTGCCGCCCGCGAAGATATTGGTCAGCAGGTCGCCGGAGACGGACTGCTCCTCAAGGTCGTGGAGCGGGGCATAGACCGCCTGGACGGCGGGCTGCTCCGCCAGGGCGGGGAAGTCGGTCAGGTCACAGAAGGCCTCCAGCATCACCCCGACCACGTTGACCCGGCGGTCCGCCGGGATGTCCTGGTCTGGATACCGGGCGAGCAGGGAGGCGGCCTCCTCCGGGTCGTAGTCCTCCGGCGGGGTGGGGAACATGTCCTGCACGCTGTACAGAAAGGGGTAGAGGCAGCCCCGGGAGACAAAGACCTCCACATCCGACCAGGGGGTGATATGGGTGTCGTTGGCGGTGCGGTCATACAGGCTCTGGTCGCAGTAGAGGGCCGCATAGGACACCGCCAGCAGGGCGGCGGAGGAGCACAGGCAGAACCAGCGAAGGGGGCCCCGGCCTATCCCGCGGGGCAGAAGGAAAACGGAGAACAGGAGACCCAGGATCAGGCAGGCCGCACACAGCCACACCAGCCAGGTCAGGTCCAACTGATAGTGTCCCACGATCCCCCCCGCCTCAGTGACCAGGCGCAGGTCGGCGGCCAGCAGAGGGTCCCCTCGCAGGCGGATCTTGAAGTAATTCACCAGGGCCAGTCCCACACAGGGGAGGAAGCTGCCCAGAAAAGCTGCCCAGGCCCGGCGGGTAAGAAAATAGAAGAACCAGATGAGCAGGATGGGCGGCAGGACATTGAGGAGCAGGAGCATGGGCTCCAACAGGAAATAGGACAGGAACAGGTCCGTGCTGTTCAGTTTGAGATAGGCGGTGGCGGCGAGCATCAGCGTCAGGACGCCGACACAGAAGCCCAGCCCTGTCAGGGCAAATGCCAGCCAGACGTGGTGCCAGCGGAGCAGTTTGGGCTGGGTCCCTGGGGGAGCCAGCAGAACAGCGCGCAGCCGAGTCATTCAGATCACCTCATGCGGGATGGGGGACGCGGCCCCATAATGGAGCAGTATATCACAGCGGACCGGAAAAAGAAACAGCGGATTTCCCAGGCGATCCAGCCCGATGCCCGGGCAGCCGCCCCCTGCGTGGAATGCGGGGCCCAAGAGACGGGAAGGGGCGGCGGCTCCAAGCATCCCGTGGGGGGCCCAGACCCGCCCCGCAAACTCCCGTCTTGCCTCTGCTGCCGTTCCAGTGGTATAATGTTTCCCGACCTATCACAGATACGGGACTATGTCCCGGGGAAAGGGTGTCGCTTATGGGTCTCAGAGGTATTTTTGATCCGGAAAACGGCTTTTTCCGCACACTCTCCCGCATGGTGGACGTGGTGGGGCTCAGCCTTTTATGGGTGGCGCTCTCCCTCCCTCTGGTCACCTTCGGCCCGGCCTGTGCCGCCCTGTACCACACGGTGACCCACTGTGTGGCCTGCCAGGGGGACAGCACCTACCTCACCTTCTTCCGCTCCTTCCGGGCCAATCTCCGGGTGGGCATCCCCGCCGGCCTGCTGGTCCTGGCCGCGGGCGCCCTGCTCCTCCAGGGGTACCAGATCATGGTCCTGGCGGCCAATTCCGTGGGCGGCGGCGCCCTGGCCATGTACGGCTGCTACTGCGCGGCCCTCATCGTCCCCGCCGGCGTGTCCTGCTGGGCCTTCCCTCTGCTGTCCCGCTTCCAGATGGGGCTGGGACACCTGCTGGTCACCTCCTTTCAGGTGACCCTGCGCCACCTGCCCCAGACCCTGCTCCTGATCCTGCTCCTGTTCGTCACGGTGTGGACCACAGCCGGCTTCTTCCCGCTGGCCGTCTTCACCCCTGCTCTCAACGCACTGCTTGCCTCCCTGCCTGCGGAGCGTGTCATCCGCCGGTATCTCCCGGAGGAGGAGAATGGGGGAGAGGAGGAGCTGTGACCCCTCTTCCCGCCTCTCATCCGACGGCAAACGGGCGGGGACACCATTCCCGGTGTCCCCGCCCGCTTTTTTCACTGCCCGAGCGCCCCCGTGGCCGGAGGGGAGAGGACCGCTCCCACCCTGGCCGCCAGCTGGGCATGGCCCGCCTGGGTCAGGTGCATGTGGTCCACTCGATTCAGCTCACAGCCCTCCCCGTCCAGGAAACGCGCGCCCAGCCTGGCTGCCAGCCGGCGGTAGTGCTCCGCCAGCTGACGGGACTTCTCCGCGCATCCCCGGCCCATGGCAGCGGCCACGGGGGAGTGCTCCACCTCCGGACGAATGGCGGGAGGCGCCACGATCAGCAGATCGGGTCCCCCGGGTCCCCAGCAGTCCTCTGACATGGCCTGCCGGGCCAGCCGCTCCATCCCACGGGCGATCTCCTCCGCCGAGAGGCCGAAGCGCTCCTTGGTGTCGTTGGTACCCAGCATCAGGATCAGCAGGGAGACCGGGGCATGGCTCAGCAGGCAGGGACGCAGATAGGAAATGGCGTCCAGCCCTGGCTCCAGGGGATCGGGGAATACCGTGGTCCGCCCGCACAGTCCCTCCTCGATCACCAGATATTCCTCTCCCAGGGCGCGCTGGAGCAGACAGGGCCAGCGTTCCGCCTCGCTGAACCGGCCTCCGCAGAGGGTTTCCCCCTCCTGAGCTCCACAGTAGCCGTGAGTATTGGAGTCGCCCAGACAGATAACATGGCGCTTCATGATATTTCAGTCCTCCGTTTTGTTTATTTTTTTGTACCTATAACCTATCAGTTTTCCTGAAATTGTCAAGGTTTTGTTTCAATTTGGGTCTAACTCCACGTTAAAAATTTTCTTTTTTCGCAATTTGTGAAAATTTTTTCATTCCGTCTTGACAAGCTCGGTGATTTCCTATAAAATTTTCTTAACCCAATCGGCAATTATTTGTGAAAAATGATTCACAAGGAGGACAATGAAATGAAATTCAAAAAAGTAGCAGCTCTTGTCTTGGCTTCCGCCATGACGCTGGGCCTGGCTGCCTGCGGCAACGGCAACAGCTCCACCCCCAGTCAGTCCAGCGGCGGTGCCTCTTCGTCGGGCACCACCTCCAGCAGCGCCACTGAGATCAGCCTGTGGTCCTTCAACATCGGCGGCTTCACCGAGGCATCTAACTGGGATTCCCTGATCGCCGCCTTCAACGAGGCCAACCCCGACATCAAGGTCACCGTCACCCCCATCAACTATCAGGACGGCGACCAGAAGCTCACCTCCGCCATCACCTCCGGCAGCGGCCCCGACATCATCTTTGAGGGCCCCGAGCGCATCGTGGGCAACTACGCCCGTGAGGGCCTGATGGTGGACCTGGGCGACGTGTGGGGCGATGCCTCCGCGGATATTGGCGAGAATATTTCCAGCGTCTGCCAGCTGGACGGGACCTACTACATGTACCCCCTGAGCGCGGCCGCCCACTGCATGGCCATCAACTACGAGGTCTTTGAGGCTGCCGGCGCCCTGCAGTACATCGATGAGGAGACCCGCACCTGGACCACCGAGGGCTTCGAGGCCGCCATGGCTGCCATCAAGACTGCCATCGACAACGGCACCGTCACCGTGGCCACCCCGGCATCGTCTACTGCGGCGCCCAGGGCGGTGACCAGGGTACCCGCGCCCTGGTGAACAACCTGTACTCCGACTACTATGTCACCGAGGACGGCACTTCCTACAATGCCAACAGCGCCAACAATGTGAAGGCTCTGACCCTGCTGCAGAACATGGTGAACGCCGGCTCTCTGTCCGCCAACGCCAGCTACGCCGCTGCCGATGAGCTTCAGGCTTTCGCCAACCAGACCTGTGCGGTCAGCTTCTGCTGGAACTTCTCCAACTACAGCCAGTACGCGGACCAGACCCAGTTCACCCCTTCGCCATGGCGTTCCCTCTGACGATGGCACCCCGAGCTGGAGATGGCCGGCCCTACGGCTTCGGTATCTTCGACAACAAGGACCAGGCTAAGATCGACGCCGCCAAGAAGTTCATCGACTTTGTCTGCAACGATGCCACCGCCGGTGTGGAGGCTGTGAAGACCTCCAGCTTCTTCCCCGTGCACTCCGACTGGGGCGATGTCTACGCCGACGCTGAGGATGCCGACCTGCGCGCTCCCTTCGCCCTGATGAGCAACTATCTGGGCCGCTACTACAACCTGACCGGCGGCTGGACCGAGCAGCGCGCCCTGTGGTGGCCCATGCTCGCTGAGATCCTGACCACCGGCGCTGACGTTCAGATCGCTGCCGACAACTTCGTGTCTCAGGCGAACGCCAACATCGGCTGACCTCCTGCGGAAGCACGTATCCTGTTCCATGCGATCCTGTGCCCGCTCCCTGAATGAGAGGGGGCGGGCACTGTATCTTCCGTCCTCCCGGGGAGGGCAGGCAAATTCTTGTCAAAGAGGGGAAATCTTATGGCTCAGAACACTCCTGCTCCGGCTGCCGGACAGAAGCCTAAAAGTCAAGAAAAGCGCTACCTCCGGTATGAGCCGCGCGCTGGTGCGGCGGGAGACCACCTCGGCCTACCTGTTCCTGCTGCCCAGCCTGATCTTCTTTGTGACCTTCGTGGTCGTCCCCATGTTCATCTGTGTGTATTACAGCTTTACCGACTACGGACTGGGCGGCGTCAAGGGCTTCGCCGGCCTGTCCAACTACATCAAGCTGTTCCAGGACCCCATCTTCCACCGCGGCTTTCTGAACACGGTGCTCATGGTGGTGGTGGCGGTGCCCAGCGTCACCGCATTCTCCTGTGGGTGAGCTCCGCCATCTACAAGATGCACTCCATTCCCCTCCTTCTTCCGATGTGTGTTCTACCTGCCGGTGGTCACCGGCTCGGTGGCCATCACCGTGGTGTGGAAGTGGATCCTGGACCCCTACAACGGCATCCTCAATCAGGTGGCCGGCACCTCCAGCTTTGACTGGCTGGGCAATCCAAAACCGCCATCTGGTTTATCATCCTGATCCTGTTCACCACCTCCATCGGTCAGCCCATCGTGCTGTATGTGGCGGCTCTGGGCAATGTGGACAACTCCATTATCGAGGCAGCCGAGGTGGACGGCGCCACCAAGTTTCAGGTGTTCTGGAAGATCAAATGGCCCTCCATCATGCCCACTACCCTGTATGTGCTGGTCATCACCACCATCAACACCTTCCAGTGCTTCGCGCTGATCCAGCTGCTGACCAAGGGCGGCCCGCTGAACTCCACCATGACCATCATGTACCAGGTCTACGACACCGCGTACCGGCTCAACGACCTGGGCTATGCCTGTGCCATCGGCGTGGTTCTGGCCCTCATCATCGCCATTTTCTCCGCCATCCAGTTCAAAGTGGCGAAGACTGACAATTAAGGAGGGGCGAGAACATGAAAACCACTGATCTGAGCGGCACCTCCAAGGGGTATAAGGTTTTCCGTGGCCATCCTGGTGGTCATGGTGATCTTCTTCCTGTTCCCTCTGTACTGGATCGTCACCGGCTCCTTCAAGAACAAGCTGGAGATCACGGCCCGGACGCCCATCTGGTTCCCCATCGAACCCACGGTGGAAAACTACGCCCGGCTGTTTGACAACCCCGCCTTCCTGTGGCTGTTCAACATCATCTTCATTTCGGCGGCGGCTATGATCCTGACCTGTCTCACCGCCTCCCTGGCGGGCTACGCCCTGGGCAAGAAGCGCTTCATCGGCCGGGGCGTCCTGTTCACCATCATCATCTGCGCCATGGCCCTGCCCAAGCAGGTCATCGTCATCCCTCTGGCCCAGGAGATGACCAACTTCTTCCATCTGAACGATACCCTTTGGGCCGTCATCCTGCCCACGGTGGGCTGGCCCTTCGGCGTATTCCTGATGAAGCAGTTCTCCGAGACCATCCCGACAGAGATCCTGGAGGCGGCCCGGGTGGACGGCGCGGGTGAGCTGCGCACCTTCATCACCGTGGTCTTCCCTATGATCAAGCCCGGTATCGGCGCGCTGGCAATCTTCACCTTCGTCAACACCTGGAACGACTACTTCCTCCAGCTGGTCATGCTCACCAGCAAGGAGAGCTGGACCCTGCCGCTGGCCATCGCCAACCTTCAGGGCGAGATGTCCACTGACTTCGGCCTGATCATGGCGGGCGCGGCGCTGGCCTCCATTCCCATCATCATCGTATTCGTGGCCTTCCAGAAGTACTTCACCCAGGGTATCGCCATGGGTGCGGTCAAGGGCTGATCCTAAAAACTTTAAATCTTTGCAAATTATATTGGAGTGATCGATTTATGCGCGATTTCAGCAAATATCAGGGCGTCATCCCGGCATTCTACGCATGCTATGACGATTTGGGCGCCGTCAGCGCCACCAAGGTGCGGGAGCTCACCCGCTATCTGATCGGCAAGGGCGTGAAGGGCCTGTATGTGGGCGGCTCCTCCGGCGAGTGCATCTACCAGAGCGTGGAGGAGCGCAAGCTGGTCCTGGAGAATGTGATGGCCGAGGCCAGAGGCAAGGTCACCATCATCGCCCACGTGGCCTGCAACAACACCTCTGACAGCCAGGCCCTGGCCGCCCACGCGGAGAGCCTGGGGGTGGACGCTATCGCCGCCATTCCACCCATTTACTTCCACCTGCCTGACTACGCTATCGCCAAGTACTGGAACGACATCTCCGCCGCCGCCCCGAACACGGATTTCGTCATCTACAACATCCCCCAGCTGGCCGGTGTGGCCCTGAACGGCTCCCTGCTCAAGGAGATGCTGAAGAATCCCCGGGTCATCGGCGTAAAGAACTCCTCCATGCCTGTCCAGGACATTCAGATGTGGAAGGACGAGGGCTGCATCGTATTCAACGGCCCCGATGAGCAGTTCCTGTCCGGCCTGGCGGCGGGCGCCATCGGCGGCATCGGCGGCACCTATGCCGTCATGCCCGAGCTGTATCTGAAGATCTATGAGCTGTACGGCAAGGGTGAGATGGAGACCGCCCGCCAGATCCAGAACGAGGCCTGCCGCATCATTTACAAGATGTGTACCGCCAAGGGCAACCTGTACGCGGTCCAGAAGGCCATCATCCGTCTCCAGGGCGGCCCCGACGCGGGCAGCGTCCGCCTGCCCATGCCCCTCTGGCCGACGGAGACGCATCCATCGTGCGGGAAGCGGCAGGGATGATCTCGGCTGCCATCGGGAAGTACTGCTGATCTAACGAGACCAGGGCCGTGGGACTACTCCATTCTTCATAGTCCTCGGACCCATAAAAGGAGGAAGAAAGACCGCCGGCCGGCGGTGCGGCAGTGTGGAGACCTGTCGTAAGCCCGGGATGGACAGCCCGCCCGGGGGGGCCTGCTGCGGAGGCAGAGGTCTCACGGCCAGAAGCCATGTCAACTGTCAGTCTGAAGAACATCTACAAGATCTATGACAACTCGGTCACCGCAGTGAGCGACTTCAACCTGGAGATCGCGGACAAGGAGTTCATCGTGCTGGTGGGCCCCTCCGGCTGCGGCAAGTCCACCACCCTGCGGATGGTGGCGGGCCTGGAGGAGATCAGCAAGGGAGAGCTGTACATCGACGGCAAGCTGGTCAACGACGTGGAGCCCAAAGACCGGGACATCGCGATGGTGTTCCAGAGCTACGCACTGTATCCCCACATGACGGTGCGGGAGAACATGGAATTCCCCCTGAAGCTGAAGAAAGTGCCCAAGGAGGAGATCCAGCAGCGGGTGGACCAGGCGGCGGAGATCCTGGGCATCACCCAGTATCTGGACCGGAAGCCCAAGGCGCTGTCCGGCGGCCAGCGGCAGCGTGTGGCCATCGGGCGAGCCATTGTCCGGGAGCCCAAGGTGCTGCTGATGGATGAGCCCCTGTCCAACCTGGACGCCAAGCTGCGCAACCAGATGCGTGCGGAGATCATCAAGCTGCGGCAGCGGATCAACACCACCTTCGTGTACGTGACCCACGACCAGACAGAGGCCATGACCCTGGGCGACCGGATCGTGATCATGAAGGACGGCTTTGTGCAGCAGATCGGCACCCCCCAGGAGGTCTTTGAGAAGCCCATCAACATCTTCGTGGCCGGCTTCATCGGTACGCCCCAGATGAACTTCTTCAACGCCCGCCTGGAGAAGAAGGGCGGCGACTACTCAGTGGAGTATGCCGGGGCGAGCTTCCCGCTGGACGGGGAGATGAGCGCCAAGCTGGCCGGGAAGGGACAGCAGAGCGCCGACGTGATCCTGGGCGTGCGTCCGGAGCACATCGCGGTGCAGAAGGACCCCTCCGCCTCCGCCATCGAGGCATCCATCGAGGTGTCCGAGCTGATGGGCAGCGAGCTGTACCTCCACGCCACCGTGGAGGGCGGCCAGGAGGTGGTCATCCGCACCCCCACCGTAGAACTGCCGGCGGAGTACCGGGGCGGCGTGCCCTATGGCACCAAGCTCCGCTTCACCTTCTCCCCCAGCCTCATCCATCTCTTCGACCCCGAATCTGAGAAGAGCCTGCTCGTCTGAATCGAGGAACAGAAGTAGGAAGACACGGATAAGCACCCGGTGCGGCCCCCGTCCGATCATGCGGACGGGGACCGCGCCTTTTTGCAGAGGGCCCCAACACCCGCCCACCTCCGGACGGGACCGTGCCCGTTCCAGCCTCCCTGTTCCGGCGCTGACGAGCCGGAGCAGGGAGGCTTTGCGCCCGGGCGGACATGTTTGGCGGGCCTTTGTCCGGATATACCATATTTTCCCATAGTTTTCGGTATTTTTAACAAAGTCATAGGGCGGCCTGCGTGCTCTCCCCGGCAGCCCCGGCGGCCAGTCTGGATTTTGATGCAGCTCATCCGTCTTTTTTGCATTATAATTTTTGCGCTCCTTTGTTTTTAATGGATTTGGCGGTAAAAATCCGTCATTTTCGTTAAAATATGAATTATTTATTTTCCCATCTTGCGTATCAATTTTTAAAGGACTATAATAGCATCACTTCGCTAACTCAATAAAGTACCTGGTGCCAGAGAAAACAAATTTCTAGGAGTGGTCAACAATGTCCTTTCAGAACGCTTACCTTAATTCCGTGATGGATGATCTGCGGGCCCGCTACGCCCACGAGCCCGAGTACCTCCAGGCTGTGGAGGAATTTCTGGAGCCCCTTTCCCCTGTGATCGATTCCGACCCCCGCTATGAGCAGCAGAACATCGTGGGCCGCATGGCCGAGCCGGAGCGCCTGATCTGCTTCCCGGTGTCCTGGGTGGACGATCAGGGCAAGACCCGCCTGAATCACGGTTTCCGGGTGCAGCACAGCTCCGCCCTGGGCCCCTATAAGGGGGGGCTGCGATTCCATCCCTCTGTCAACCAGTCTGTCATGAAATTCCTGGCCTTTGAGCAGACTTTTAAGGACTGTCTGACCACCCTCCCCATGGGCGGCGGCAAGGGCGGGTCCGACTTCGACCCAAAGGGTAAGTCCGACGGCGAGGTCATGCGGTTCTGCCAGGCCTTTATGAATGAGCTCTACCGCCACATCGGTGAGAACACCGACGTCCCTGCGGGTGACATCGGTGTGGGCTGCCGGGAGATCGGCTACCTCTTCGGACAGTACAAGAAGCTGAAGAACCAGTGGACCGGCGCCATCACCGGAAAGAGTCTGGCCTCCGGCGGCTCCCTCACCCGCACCGAGGCCACCGGCTTCGGCCTGTGCTACTTCGGCGCCGCCTATCTGGCCGACCACGGCCAGTCCTTCCAGGGGAAGAAGGTCATCATCTCCGGCTCGGGCAATGTGGCCACCTACGCCAATCAGAAGTGCACCGAGATGGGAGCCACCGTGGTGGCCATGAGCGACTCCAACGGCTATGTGGTGGACGAGAACGGCATCGACTTCCGCATCATCCAGCAGATCAAGGAGCAGAAGCGGGAGCGCATCAGCACCTATCCCAACTATGTCCCCACTGCCAAATACGTGGAGGGCTGTGCCGGCATCTGGTCCGTCCCCTGCGACATCGCCATGCCCTGCGCCACCCAGAACGAGATCGACACCGACTCCGCCAAACTGCTGGTGTCCAACGGCTGTAAGGCCGTCTTTGAGGGCTCCAACATGCCCTGTACTCCCGAGGCCATCCAGGCCATCAAAGCCTCCGGCCTCCTCTACTCCCCCTCCAAGGCTTCCAACGCCGGCGGCGTGGCTGTCTCCGGTCTGGAGATGAGCCAGAACAGCGAGCGCCTGTACTGGACCTTTGAGGCGGTGGACGCCAAGCTGAAGGAGATCATGGAGAACATCTACCGCCAGTGCGCCGACACCGCAGCTAAGTACGGCCAGGAGGGCGACATCCAGGCCGGCGCCAATATCGTCAGCTTCCTGAAGGTGGCCGACGCCATGCTGTGGCAGGGCGTGTATTGACCGCTCCGTCTGAGCTCCTATCAGAATGCGTCCCCGGGACAGAAACTGTCCCGGGGACGCATCAGCTTGTGGAAAAAGCCTGGCAGAGTTCGCGCCCGCAGATGCGAACCAAGTTCTGAGCTGTTTTTCCCGGCGACATGTGCGTCGGGAAAAACACTGCTCAGGCTGCAGGTGCAGGCATACTGTCGAAAAAACGGCCAGCCGAAGGACTCGGAGGGAAAGATACTGTGAAAGAAAACCTTCAAGGTTGTCTTTCACATGCAATCAAACCACTTTTCAGAACGTTAAAACGTTCTGAAAAGTGCTCTCAGCTCGTCGAAAATGCTTTGTCGACAAGCTGAGGGTTTGCCCGCCTGCGGCGGACAGACCCTGCGCGCAGCACTGCTGCTTTCTCGAAAAAGTGACTTTTCCACTTTTCGACAGTTTCACGCGCCCCCGGGACAGTTTCTGTCCCGGGGGCGCGTTGATATGCCGGGGTGTGGGCCCGATGCCAGTCCCCCTTTATTTCAGACCAGGCGGCATGATCCGCAGGGCGTAGGTCATGCTCTGGCAGGGGATCTCCAGGTAGTCGCAGACCTTCCAGTTGAGGTACACCTGGCCGTCCCGCTCCACAGTGGGGCCGAAGGTCATCTCCTCTGCTCCATCCACCACCAGCTCCTCAGTCCCTACGGTGAGCACCGCGGTGTGGCCCCGGTAGGTGATGGTCACCGTCCCGGCCTCACGGTCCCAATGACAGCCGGCTCCCAGCCGGCTGCATAGCTCCGCCGCCGGCACCTGGTCGTCAGCGCTCCAGCCGGGGTAGTAGAGGACGAAGGGCCGCAGGCTCTCGTCCAGCTCCGCCGGGACGGGCCCGCTGCTGTCCACCGGGTACTCCAGGTCCCCCAGGATCACCGACTCCACCTGGTCCAGATCCACCACCCGGTCAAAGAAGCCGATGGTGGTCTCGGTGATGGTGCGCTGGCCCTCCGGGGCATCGTCATACTCCGGACGGGTACCCCACCCGGCCTTCAGGTCGCCGGGGGTGTAAATGGTGCCGTCCTTCAGCTTCAGGAAGAACTCCCCCTGGAGGAAGGTGTCCCAGGACTCCTCCCACTCCCCATAAGAGTAGACCAGCTTGTAGCTCAGGGGGCCGAACTCCAGCAGGTGGACGGTGGCGCTCCGGTCCCACTCCGGATTGAGGAGGATCTTGCGCTCCGGCTCCACCGTCACGGCGCCCATGGAGCCCACCTCCGGCAGACGGATGGCATACTTCGGTCCCATGCAGTCCACCCCGATCCACAGGGTGTCCAGTCCCTCCTCCATCTCGTTGGGGTCGAATTCCACCCGGAGCTGGGTGGTCACGCTCCGGTCGGTGCGCAGGCTGATGTCTTCCCAATAGCTGTAGCTGTGTTCACCCTCCAGTTTGGGGGAGGCGTTGCAGTACCGCCAGGACAGCTGTTCCCCCGCGTAGTCGGCGCTGGCCAGCCATACGTCTCCGGGATCAAAGGTGGACTCAGGGGCATCATAGCGCTCCCATGGGCTCATCTGGGCCCCCTCCATCAGCCAGGCCGCCCCCTCGTCGGTGAGGGCCTCCAGGGTCACCTGGGCTACCAGGCCGTACTGGTCCACCACGGCGCTGTCCAGGGTCAGGCGGAATTTCCCGTCCGACACGCTCTCGCCCCCCTGGATATAGGGCTCCACCACGCTCAGGTCGCCCTTGAAATACCGCTCCAAAAATCCGCTGTTCACTGCCAGGGCGGTGCCCATCAGCAGTGCTGCCGCCAGGGCCGCTACCCCCGCAGCACGTATCCTGTGCTTCATCGGTCTGCTCCTTTCCGTCTGCCCCTCCGCCAGCACCCGCTCCATCAGCTCGGGCGCAGGACGGATCTGCTCCATCATCTGCTTGTATTCTCTTCGATCCATGCTATCCCTCCTCCAGCAGCACCCGCAGCCTGTCTCTGCCCCGCATCAGCTGGGACCGCACCGTGGCCGGGCTCCGGTCCAGCAGCCGGGCGATCTCCTCCGTGGTCATGTCCTCGTAGTAGTAGAGGTGGAGCACCGTGCGGTACTTGTCCGGCAGGCGGCGCAGCTCCTCCCAGAGCGCCTCTCCCTCCGGGGAGGGGGCCTCCAGCGTCTCACTGAGGGGCTCCGTCCGCCGCCGCCAGGGCGCCGCATGAAGCTTTTTGGCGCAGTTGATAGTGACCCGCAGCAGCCAGGCCTTCCGGTGCTCCTCCGAGGTGAACTGGGGGTCGCTGCGGAGGTAGCGGAGAAAGACCTCCTGGTACACATCCTCAGCGTCTGCGGTGTTCCCCGTCCGGGCAAAGGCAAGGCGATAGACCATGTCAGAGTAGCGGCGGACCGTCTCCTCCGCCTGGCTCGTCCGGTCCATGTCATCCCCCTCCTTTCACCTCAAACACCCCACAGCGGGGCAAAATGTTGCAGGGATCAAAAAATTTTTGCGCGGCCCCTGAACCGGACCTGCGCAGGGGCACACAGTGGGTGTCTGCCTCATAGAAGCGGGACGGGAGAAGAAAGACCCCTCATCCGTCACGGCTTCACCGTGCCACCTCCCCCCAGAGGGGGGAAGGCTTTGGGGGCGGTCCGCACCTTTCCTCTTTTGTGATCTCCTCATTTATGGTATATATATATCAGGAAAAATGGAAGGGCCGGCGGCCGGGCCCCATCTGTAAGAAACTTGTAAGACTTCCCCCAGCTTTTTTGTAAGAAATCTCTGCTATCCTGTTCCCAGGCAAACCGAGAGAGGAGCTGCGCTATGGACACAAAGGAGACCGTCCTGGTGGTGGATGACGACCGGGAGATCGTGGGGGCCATCGCCCTGGCCCTGGAAAAGGAGGGCTACCGGGTGCTGCGTGCCTATGACGGCATGGAGGCCCTGGACCACGCCCTGGACCCGGAGCTGCGGCTGATCCTGATGGATGTGATGATGCCCCGCCTGGACGGCCTCTCCGCCGTCCTCCGCATCCGGGAACGGCGCAACCTGCCCATCATTGTCCTGTCCGCCAAGAGCGAGGAGAGCGACAAGGTGCTGGGACTGTCCATGGGGGCGGATGACTATGTGACCAAGCCCTTCTCCACCCAGGAGCTGGTGGCCCGGGTGCGCAGCCAGCTGCGGCGGTACACCCGGCTTGGGGATGTGAACGCCTCCGCCAGAGACCGGCGCATCGTCAGCGGCCGGCTGTCCTACGACCCGGACAGCCGGGTCCTGACGGCGGACGGGGACGAGGTGAAGCTCACCGCAACGGAGCTGGGCATCCTGGACCTGCTGATGTGCAACTTGGGCCGGGTCTTTCCTGCGGAGGAGATCTACCGCCGGGTCTGGGGGGAGGAGGCCTACGCCTCGGAGAACACAGTGATGGTGCACATCCGCCGGATCAGGGAGAAGATCGAGCTCAACCCTCGGGAGCCGGACTATTTGAAGGTGGTGTGGGGAATTGGTTATAAAATGGAAAAACATCCTTAACAGAGGCAACAAGACAGACAGGGCCCCGGCACCGGCGGCGTGCCCGGCGGGGGGCCGCCTGCGGGCGGCGGCGGGGCTGACGGCTTTCCTGCTGGGGATCAGCCTCCTGCTGGCCGGCGGATTGGGCCAGTACGGCTGGTGGTCCACGGAGCTGGGCGCCCGGTGGGCCAGGGACAGCCTGGAGGAGGACTGGCAGGACACCGCCGCCTTCCGAACTATCATCTGCAACTGGCTGGACGCCTGTCTCACCGCGGGGACCTGGGAGTACACCTCCGGAGGCGACTACGGGAAGGAGCTCCTGGATGGCCTGGAGGGGGACAAGAACCTGCTCTACGCCGTGGCGCGGCGGGGCAGTGTCCTGTACACCAACACCTCGGACGGCGGCTTCCTCTCCTCCGGCCAGCCGCCGGAGGGGTACCGCTTCGCGCTGCGCTGTGAGGACGGAATGGTGTCCATTACCCAGGACGGCCGGGAACTGGATGTATATGGGGACGGCTGGTACACCGAGGACGACCTGTGGTTCGTCCCAGGCTATGAGAACTTCCCCATGGATGCGGATGCCAGAAACATCCAGGTCTATCTGGCCGCGGCGTCAGATCCAAAGCCTATGGTCTACGGGAATTATCTGGGCTCCGGCGCGGATATCTGCACCTCCCAGCTCTATGACCTGGTCCAGAACCTGGCGCAGTACCGCCGGGAGCTGCTGACAGAGTGGGGGATGCTGGGGGGCGGTGCGCTGCTGCTGGCCCTGGCTCTGGTCCTGCGCCGGGACAAGGCCAGGGCGGACCGCTTCCTGGCCCGGGGGACCGGCCGGATCTGGTTCGAGGTCAAGGTGCTCCTGGCCCTTCTGGCGCTGCTCCTCCTCCCCTGGGGGGAGTTGAGCAGTTGGTCCTCCGAAACACCCGTCGCGTCCTATACAGCGGCCTCTTCCACCGCCAGCAGCGGCTCCGCACAGTGGGACACGGGGGCCGTCGCCCTCTATTCTTACAGCGGGGATGTGGTTCAGTCCCAGGCAGAGACCCATGTGTATGGAACGGGGGAAGGGCCGGACGTGCTCTTCGATTTCCTTCAGGCGCTGGGCACCCGTCCCGCCGCCGCTGTTCTGGCCTTCCTGGCTCTGTACCTGCTGGTATTCAACGACCTGCGGTACAACAGGCAGGCATGGCGGCACGGAGTGCTGGGGATGCTGGCCGCCCGGGAGCTGGAGCTCCCTGTCCAGAAGCGGCTCAGCCGCTCCGCCGGCCTGGTCTCCCTGTCCTGTCTGCTGCTGAACTGCGTCACAGCCGGTCTGCTGATCTGGTGCTCCAGCTGGTCCTGGGGCTCCGTCCGGCTGGAGACGGCCTGGCTCCTCTGTCTGCCGCCCCTTCTGCTCGCTGCTGTGACAGCGGCATTCCTGTTCCGCCAGCGCCGGCTGTGGGGGGATCTGGGGGCGCTCACCGGTCAGATCGCCGCCGTCCGGGCGGGGAGCTGGCCCGCCCCTGGAACTGCCCGGGACCACGACCTGTCCCAGGCGGCGGATGACCTGAACCACATCCAGCAGGGGCTCCAGGCCGCCATGGAGGAGCGCACCCGCAGCGAGCGGATGAAGGTGGAGCTGGTCACCAATGTGTCCCATGACCTGAAGACCCCCCTCACCTCTATTATCAGTTATGCCGAGCTGCTGGAGCAGGAACATCTGGAGCCCCCTGCCGGGGTATGTGACCATCCTCTCCCAAAGGCCCAGCGGCTGAAGGGGATGGTGCAGGATGTGTTCGAGGTGAGCAAGGCGGCCTCCGGCCAGCTGCCGGTGAGCCTCAAACGGCTGGACCTGGCCCGCCTGCTCCGCCAGACCCTGGCGGATATGGACCAGCCCATCCAGGAGAGCGGGCTGCAGCTGCGCACCCAGCTCCCCGACCACTCGGTGCTCATCCAGGGGGACAGTGACCGCCTCTACCGGGTGTTCCAGAATCTGCTGGGCAACGCCTTGAAATACTCCCTGGCCGGTTCCCGGGTGTACCTGACCCTCACGGTGGAGGAGGGACAGGCGGTGGCCGCCCTGCGCAACACCTCTGCCGCAGAACTCCGTCCCGGCCTGGACTACACCCAGCGCTTCGTCCGGGGGGACGAGAGCCGTACCGACGGCGGCAGCGGGCTGGGCCTGTCCATTGCCTCCAGCTTTGTCCAGGCCTGCGGCGGTCAGTTCCAGGTAGAGACCCAGGCCGACCTCTTCACCGCCCTGGTCTCCTTCCCTTGGACGCCTCCCCGTCCGATCCCAGGTGATCCGCATTTCGGAAACAGCCGTACGGGCGGACTTTTGACAAATGGAAGGCCCAGGCGCTTTGCGCCTGGGCCCTCAATGGGGTTACGGTCCTTCCGCGCGGACGGGGCGGAGGGCGGCCTCCTCGGTCTGATCGGGATACAGCTTCCGCAGATGGCGGATGCAGAGGATGGCGGCGGGGATCAGGAACAGATCGGCGCTGATCCAGGCCACCGGGGAGGCAAAGCAGGCGGCGGTGAAGCCGAACAGGGGACGAAGACCTGGCCCATCACCGTCCGGGCGGCCATCTCGAGCACCCCGCCAGGATGGCCAGCTGACTGAAGCCCATCCCTGGATGGAGAAGCGCACGATATTGACCAGGGCCAGGGGAAGAAGAAAGCGGTGAGGGTAGTGATATACTGGCTGGTGAGGGACACAAGCCGGGCAAGATCGGCCTCATCCTGGTTCAGGAACAGCATGGCGCACTGGGGAGCGAAGAGCAGCATGGCCCCACGGCCAGCACGGCATAGCCCAGCCCCAGCCAGGCGCAGGCCCGCATCCCCTGTCCCAGCCGGTCCAGCTTGCAGGCCCCCACGTTCTGGCCGCAGTAGGTGGCCATAGAGGAGCCCATGGCGTCATAGGGGCAGCAGATCAGCTGGAACAGCTTGGCTCCGGCGGCCACCGAGGCGATAGCGGCAGTTCCCAGGCCGTTGACGGCGGACTGGAGGATGATGGAGCCGACGGCGGTGATGGAGTATTGGAGGCCCATGGGGATGCCCATCCAGCACAGAACCTTGGCGGAGTGGAGGTCAAACCGCTTCTCCGCCCCCTGCATGCGCAGGATGGGGAAGCGCCTGACCATGAAAGCCAGACAGGCCAGGCCGGACAGAGCCTGGGAGAGCACGGTGGCGATGGCCGCCCCCGCCACTCCCGCACGGAAGAGCAGAATGAAAGCGAAATCCAGGCCGATATTCAGGATGGAGGCCAGGGCCAGGAAATAGACCGGCGTCTTGCTGTCCCCCAGAGAGCGCATGATGGCAGCCAGCAGGTTGTAGAGGATGGAGGCCGGGATACCCATGAAGATCACGAAGATATAACTGTACGCATCCGCGAAGATCTCCTCCGGCGTCTGCATGGCGGTCAGGATCGTACGGCACAGCAGGCCGGTGGCTGCGGTGAGCACCACGGCGATGCCCGCCCCCAGATAGGCGGCGTTGGCTACGTATCGGCGCATTTTGGAGGGCTCTCCCGCCCCAATGCGCTGAGCTACCGGGATGGCGAAACCGTTGCAGATGCCCATGCAGAAGCCGATGACCAGAAAACTGATGGAGCCGGTGGAGCCCACCGCCGCCAGCGCGGCAGACCCCAGCAGTTTGCCCACGATCATGGTATCCACCAGATTGTAGAGCTGCTGGAACAACAGGCCCAGCAGCGTGGGCAGGGTGAAGCCGGCGATCAGCCGCATGGGGCTGCCGGTGGTGAGATCGCGGGTCATAGGGGGTCCCTCCTTCTGATGCGGAGCGGGGCGCCTGCGCCCGTCTCCTGGACTGCAATATTATAGCGGTCCGCCCCCCTTTGGGATAGAGCTTTTTTTCACAATCTTTTCCCCGCTCCCCTCCGGCCGGTCTGTCAAATTGTCATGACCGGGACCGTGGGGCCTTCTGCCACAGCGGCCCGTCTCGCCCCTCAGCCCTTCGGAGCGTCCTTCTCGGTGGGCAGCAGCTTTTTCCGCTGAGAGAGGAACAAAGTCAGGGTGGTGGCACTGGCCAGGATGTCGGCGATAGGCTCGGCCGCATAGATCCCCATGACGCTGCCGGTGACTCTGGGCAGGATGAGGGCCAGGGGCACCAGCAGGATCACCTTCCGCAGCAGGGCCAGGAACAGGCTGGTCCTGGCCTGACCAAGGGCCATGAAGGTGCTCTGGCAGGCCATCTGGGCGCCGAAGGCCCAGATGCCCCCGAAGAAGAGGGGCATGACCCGGGACACCAGCTGGATCAGCTCCTGCTCAGGGGTGAAGATACGGGCCAGCACCCCCGGGATCAGGGCCACCATGACAAAGGCGGAGCAGGTGACCGTCATGGTGACGGCCAGCAGCCGCTTGAAGGTCTGCCGGACCCGCCGGTAGTTCTTGGCCCCGTAGTTGTAGCTCATAATGGGCTGGACCCCCTGGGTGATGCCCTGGGTGGGCATGACGATCATCTGCATAATGGACTGGATGATGGTGATGGAGCCTACATACAGGTCCCCGCCGTAGGTCTGCATCCCGGTGTTCAGGACCACGGTCACCAGGCTCTCGGTGGACTGCATGATAAAGGGTGCCACCCCCAGGCCGGCGATCTTCCCCATCACTCTGGGGTCAGGCCGGACATAGGCGCGGCGGATGCGCAGGATGCTGTGGGGACAGCAAAGGAAGGCAAGCACCCAACAGGCGCTCACCGCCTGGGACAGGATGGTGGCCAGGGCCGCACCCCTTACCCCCCACTGGAAAACAAAAATAAAGATGGGGTCCAGTACGATATTCAGCACCGCGCCGATGAGCACGCTGAGCATGGCGGTCATCGCTTTCCCCTGGGCACTGATGAAGGTGTTCAGGCCCAGGGCCAGCTGGACGAAGACCGTGCCCAGCAGATAGATGCCGATGTAGCTGGAGGCATAGCCAATGGTGGCGTCCGAGGCGCCGAAGGCCCGCAGGATGGGCTCCTTGAAGGCGCTGAAGCCCACCGTCAGCACTGCGGCGGTCATCAGCAGAAGGGCCAGAGAGTTGCCCAGGATCCGCTCCGCCTGGTCCTTTTTTCCCGCCCCCAGCTGGATGGCGGCCAGCGGCGCGCCTCCCTGCCCGGCAAAGGCGGCAAAGGCGGACACCAGCGTAATGATGGGAAAGGTCACCCCCACCCCGGTCAGTGCCAGGTCCCCCACCTCGGGGATGTGGCCGATGTAGATGCGGTCCACGATGTTGTACAGCATGTTGATGAACTGGGCGGCCACCGCTGGTACGGCCAGCTTCAGCATCAGACGGCCGATGGGTGCCGTCCCCAGCACATTTGATCCTCTCTCCTCCACAGGAGTCACTTGCCTTTCTTTTCTGGATTTTGAGTCAAAGCCCCAGCCCATAGACCCGGTTGGCGTTGTCAAAGAAGACGGCGGGGCGGCGCTCCTCCGGCACGATGCGGGTGACGTAGTCCCGGTATTCTGACAGATTGACGATGGGCCAGTCGGTGCCGTACAGGAAGCGGTCCCAGCAGCCCAGATAGTCCATCCAGGTGCGCAGCAGCCCCACGTATCCGGCCCGCTCCACAAAGTAGCGGTCCAGGTCCGCACGCCCCTCCAGCAGCCCGGACAGGTCGGCGCACACGTTGGGGTTCTTCTCCAGCACCGCCGCGGCCGCCTCCAGGAAGGGGTTGCCGAAGTGGCACATGACGAACCGGGTCCTGGGGAAGTCCGCCGCCGCCTCGTCCAGCGCCAGGGGGTGGCTGTACTTCAGGTGGGCCCGGGGGTGGGCGGTGAGCCCCATATGGACCGCTACCGGCTTGTCATACCGCTCCGCCAGACGGTAGACGGGCTCGTACACCGGATCGGACAGCCAGATCCGGTTGTACCCGGGGTAGAGCTTCACGCCGCAGCAGTTCTCCCGCTTCAGATGCTCCTCCACCTGGTCGGGCAGGTCCTCCGGGATGTGGCTCCCCCGGCGGAGCACCAGGCTGTCCAGCCCCACGCAGTAGTGGAACAGGTCCCGGGGGTAGTTGTGGAAGCCGGTCTCCAGGCTGCGGTTGCCCATCACCACCCCGTGGACGATCTCCAGCTCCCCATAGACCTGCCGGAGATGCTCCACCGAGTTCTCGTGCCCCACCCCACGGGCCATGGCATCGGTCCCCGGCTCGGACGGAAAGATGTGCAGGTGCGCGTCAATGATCTTCATAAGTCCCTCCTCTGATCCGGCGGCGCAGCCAGGCCGCGCCCCCATTCAGGCCAATGGCCAGCAGTGTGGAGAGCACCGCCACCAGGAAGGGGAGCAGCCAGCTCCGCTCCATGGCCCAGGCAAAGCCCGGCACAGTGTCGCTCCACTCCTTCATCACCCCGTAGATGGGCACATGAAAGGCAAAGATATAAAAGGTCAGCTCCCGCCCGCAGCGGCAGGCGGTCCTCCTCAGCACCGGGCTTTTCACCGCCGGACCGGCCACACAGGCCGCCATCACGCACACCGCGGCCAGCACCGTCCCCACATGGAGGTCCAGGAATTCCGTGCGGTTGCGCTCCCACAGCGCCAGAAGGGACCCCGCCGCCGCCCCCAGCCAGAGCCAGCCCGGCCGCAGGGCCTCGATCCGCTCCCGCTGCGATCCCATCCAGGTGCCCAGGAGGAAGAAGGGCAGGCCGTCCAGCCACACGTTTCGGATGCGCACGCTGTCCACTGCCAGCCCCTGGAGGCTCCGGCCCTCCCCCAGCACCAGGTGGACGGCCAGCAGGCCCAGGGCCAGGAAGGCCAGCAGGCGGTGGGGCAGGTGGCTCCGGAGCAGCGCGGTGAGGCCCCACCACATCAGGTAGATCATCAGCAGCGCGGCCAGAAACCACAGCGGCCAGGAGTAGGGCAGGGGAAAGAGCTGCCACAGTACCAGCGATGCTGCGTTGGCCCAGGTAAAGCGCCCCAGAAGGTAGGCACCCATGGAGGCACCGCCGTGTCTGGCCATGGCGCACCCAAGACTCAGCAGGGCGAGGCAGGCGAAGAGCAGCAGGCCGGCGGTGCGGACCGTCCGGCGGGCCAGCACACGGGGCGGACTGCGCCAGCTGAAAAAGCCGGCGGAGAGGAAAAACAGCGGGACCGCGAACCGGGCCAGGCAGTTCACCGCCACCCCGATCTGTCCCGGAAGGAGGATATGGATAAAGATGACGCTGTAAATGGCGACACATTTCCACAGGTCCAGCTTGTCGTTGTGTCCGCTCCCGCGCTCCATGCGCCTCACCTCCTCTGGCCTGTAACGTAACATTATATCACAGCCGCCCGGGAAAGAAAAGCCGAGTCTGTCCCGATCTTCCTCCCTCTCTCGTTGAGTTGTTGTCCACAACTTCAACTTTAACCGATGAGGCATTGTCCTCCATCCTTTTTATTCATCTGTCCAGCATGTATTGTACTCCTACAGTAGGCGAACGACCGGGGGCAAAATTTTTCTTTACAGGGGAAGCGGGCTGTGGTATGATGCCGGGGACGAGTTCCCACATCTCGTCCAAGCACGGTCGTGAGACGCGCCGTGTTCGTTCGGGAGGCCATGCCTCTCGTTCTCTAAAAAAGAAAATGGAGGTTTTTTTATGCGCAAATTTACCACCCGAGACCTGACCCTGGCCGCTGTCCTGGCCGCTGTCTACGCAGCGCTCACCATCACTCTGCCCGTGCCCCAGTACGGAGCGGTCCAGATCCGGTTCGCCGAGGCCCTCACCGTGCTCCCGTTCCTGTTCCCCGCCGCCACGCCGGGGCTGTTTGTGGGGTGCATCATCGCCAACCTGTTTTCTCCCTTCGTGCTGGATGTGGTGTTTGGGTCCATGGCCACCCTGCTGGCCTGCCTGTGGACCAGCCGGATGACCAGCCAATGGCTGGCACCCCTGCCCCCCGTGCTGTGCAACGCAGTGATCGTGGGGGCGGAGATCGCCTGGGCGGAGACCGGCATCACTCCCGCGTTTTGGACGGCATTCGGCTTCAACGCCGTGACGGTGGGGCTGGGTGAGCTGATCGCCTGCTATGCTCTGGGCTCCCTGCTGCTGTCCGCAATGCCTCAGGTGCCCTATTTCAGGGGGATGATCCCGGCCGAGCGGCTGGAGCGGCTGTTTTCCCGTGCGGGGCGGGAGCGGGCCTGAAGATAGAACGAGAAAGAGATCACCGGTCGGGAGACCCGTCCGGTGATCTCTTTTTGCGCATGTTTGGGGTGGGACATGCATAATCTGGAGGGTGTGAGAGCGATCAGGGGAAAAGAGGGAGGGCGGGACATGAGATTCCAGGGGCGAGACGCCGCCAGGGGGCGGAGGATGCGGAAGGATCTGGGCCGGACGGCCGGAGCGGGGGTGGCCCTGGCGCTGGTCCTGTTCCTGATGCCCGCCCTGCTGGTGCGGCAGGGGGAATTTTCCCAGGAGCTTCTGCCCCAGGGAACACTGCCTCTCCATCGGACGCCGTCCAGCGTCTCGACCGCCAGCCAGGACCGGGGGCGGGTAGTGCGGCTGAGCCGATCGGACGGGACAGTGGAGGAGCTGACCATGGAGGAGTACCTGTGGGGGGTGGTGGCAGCGGAGATGCCCGCTTCCTTTGAGGAGGAGGCCCTGAAGGCACAGGCCTGCGCTGCCCGTACCTATACGGTCACCCTTCAGGAGGCATCCAGCCCCCGGCACCCGGACGCCCAGATCTGCGATGACAGCGGCTGCTGCCAGGCGTATCTGGACCGGGCGGAGGCGGAGGCCCGCTGGGGGGCCAATGCGGAACTGTACAGCGGAAAGATCCAGCGGGCCGTGGAGGAGACCGATGGACTGGGGGTGCTCTATAACGGGGCGCCCATTCAGGCGGTGTTTTTTTCCTCCGCTGCAGGCCGGACGGTGGGGGCAGTGGAGGCATGGGGGAATTCGGTGGACTATCTGGTGGGAGTGGAGAGCCCGGAGGGGGAGGAGGTGCCCAACTACCACAGTCAGGTGGTCCTGACGGCGGAAGAGGTCAGGACGGCGGCGCTGGCCCAGTATCCGGGGGCGGACCTGTCCGGGGACCCCTCGGGGTGGTTCTCGCAGCCGGTGGAAAATTCAGCCGGCGGAGTGGCCTCCGTGGATCTGGGAGGCGTCACCCTCACCGGGAGCGAGGTGCGGACTCTGTTCGGGCTCCGCTCCGCCAGCTTTTCCGTATCCTGGGACGGGGAAGCCTTCACCTTTGACGTCACCGGCTACGGACACGGGGTGGGCATGAGCCAGTACGGGGCCAATGCCATGGCTAGGGAGGGGAGCGATTTCGAGGAGATCCTCACCTGGTACTACACTGGGACAGAGGTGGGGGAGCTGTACGGAGCGGCGGGGGAATAAGATCGGGGAAACAGCCCCCGCCGCACCGGAGGCCCCTCCGCTTCTCACAGAGGGCCGTCCCGTCCGCCGCGGCCGCAGCACATAGGAAGAGCAGCAGATACGGGAACACGGCCCGATGAGGAGTGGACCAGAGAGCAGAATTCAAAGACCATCCCGCGGGGCGGTGCCTCCCTATATGAGCACCTGGAGCAACAGCAGAGCCGGCAGATGCAGGCCGGCCTCCGAATGGCATTGGGAAGAGGCGGGGATACAAAAAGGGCTCCGGCAGCTTCTGACTGCCGGAGCCCTTCCATATTTCATCCATCAAAGGTCAATATGCCACGCCCCAGTAGATCATGTGCTTGGCGGGCTTGCCGCAGCAGACGCAGGTGTCGCCCAATGCCTCCTGCTTGAGGGGCATGCACCGGGAGGTGACCCCGGCCTGCTCCTTCATTTTCAGCTCACACTCCAGCTCACCGCACCACATGGTCTTGGCGAAGCCGCCCTCGCCCTCCATGAAGGACTTGACTTCGTCCAGGGTGCGGCACACCTTGGTGTGGTCCTCCAGATTCTGTTTAGCCCGCTGGAACAGTCCGTCGTGGACCGCGTCCAGCAGCTCCTGAACCTTAGCCTCCAGCTCTGCCAGGGGGACGAAGACCTTCTCGCCGGAGTCCCGGCGGCAGATGCAGCACTGGCCCTTCTCCATGTCCTTGGGGCCGATCTCCACACGCAGGGGGACGCCTTTCATCTCGTACTGGGCGGCCTTCCAGCCCATGGACTGGTCGCTGTCATCCATCTGGGCCCGGATGCCCGCCGCTTTCAGGCGGTCCAGCAGGGCGGCGGCGGCGTCCAGCACGCCCTCCTTGTGCTGGGCCACGGGGATGACGATGGCCTGGATGGGGGCGATGCGGGGGGGCAGGACCAGGCCGTTGTTGTCCCCGTGGGTCATGATGATGCCGCCGATCATCCGGGTGGACACGCCCCAGCTGGTCTGGTGGGGGTAGTGGAGCTGGTTGTCCCTGCCGGTGAAGGTGATGTCAAAGGCCCGGGCGAAGCCGTCACCGAAGTAGTGGCTGGTGCCCGCCTGGAGGGCCTTCCGATCATGCATCATGCACTCCACGGTATAAGTCTCCTCCGCGCCGTTGAATTTCTCCTTATCTGTCTTGCGGCCCCGGACCACGGGCATGGCCAGCACATTCTCCATGAAGTCGGCGTAGAGGTTCAGCATCCGCATGGTCTCCTCCCGGGCCTCCTCCTCGGTGGCGTGCATGGTGTGGCCCTCCTGCCACAGGAACTCCCGGTGGCGCAGGAAGGGGCGGCTGGTCTTCTCCCAGCGCAGGACAGAGCACCACTGGTTGTACAGCTTGGGCAGGTCCCGGTGGGAGTGGATAATGTTTTTATAGTGCTCACAGAACAGGGTCTCAGAGGTGGGACGGATGCAGTAGCGCTCCTCCAGCTTCTCGCTGCCGCCGTAGGTGACCCAGGCGCACTCAGGGGCAAAGCCCTCCACATGGTCCTTCTCCTTCTGGAGCAGGGACTCGGGGATCAGCATGGGCAGATACACGTTCTCGTGGCCGGTCTCCTTGAACCGACGGTCCATCTCCCGCTGGATGTTCTCCCAGATGGCATAGCCATAGGGGCGGTAGATGAACATGCCCTTGATGGAGGAGTAGTCGATCAGTTCCGCCTTCTTGCACACGTCGGTGTACCACTGAGCGAAGTCCACCTCCATGTCGGTGATCTGCTCCACCTGCTTCTTCTTGTCATTGGCCATTCTAGATCCGTCCTTTATCATCAAACTAAAAACTGGCGCGGCCCCGCAGGGCCGGGCATCAGATCAATGTGTCCCATCCATTTTATAAACAGAACCGGGAAAAGTCAAGGAAAACAAGCGGTATGGGAGGCCCAGACAAGGGGAATTCTATATCCTCAGCCACGCCGCGGCAGCGGACCTGGTAGGCTGAGGCGGGGCGAGACCGGGCCTTTTCCTTGCGCGTGGGCCGATTTTGTGTTACAATGACCCGAAATGCACAGAGCAGGCGGCAGAGGATCATCCACGCCGCCTGCCGGGGAGACGAGAAAGAGCGATGACACGATACGACGCAGGAGAATTTGATGTGGCCGTCATCGGCGCGGGCCACGCTGGCATTGAGGCCGCCCTGGCCTGCGCCAGAATGGGGCTGCGGACGGCGTGCTTCACCATCAACCTGGATGCGGTGGGCAACATGCCCTGCAACCCGGCCATCGGCGGCACCGGTAAGGGCCATCTGGTCCGGGAGCTGGACGCCCTGGGGGGCGAGATGGGCCGGGCGGCCGACCGGGCCTGCATCCAGTACCGCCTGCTCAACCGGGGCAAGGGGCCGGCGGTCTGGTCCCTGCGGGCCCAGGCGGACCGGCGGGAATATCAGAAGGTGATGAAGCACACCCTGGAGCGCCAGGAAAACCTGTGGGTGAAGCAGTCCGAGGTGGTGGACATCCTCACAGACGGAGGGGCGGTGTCCGGCGTGGTCACTTACACCGGGCGGTCTACCGGGTCAAGGCGGCTGTGGTGGCCACCGGGACCTATCTGGGGACGCACCATCGTGGGGAGGTGGTCCGGGACTCCGGGCCTGACGGCCTGGCTGCCGCCGTCCCCTGACAGCGTGCCTGACGGGGCTGGGCCTGACCATCCGCCGCTTCAAGACGGGCACGCCCCCGGGTCAATGCCCGCAGTGTGGACTTCTCCCGCATGGAGCGGCAGCCTGGGGATGAGGAGGGGCTGGCCTTCTCCTTCCAGACAGAGCGCCCGCCGGAGAACCGGGCGGTCTGCTGGCTGACCTATACCAACCAGCGCACCCACGACATCATCCGGGCCAATCTGGACCGCTCCCCTGTACGATGGCACCATCGAGGGGTAGGGCCCCGGTACTGCCCTCCATCGAGACCAAGGTGGTCCGCTTCCCGGATAAGGAGCGCCACCAGCTATTCGTGGAGCCCATGGGGCTGGACACGGAGGAGCTGTACATCCAGGGGTTCTCCTCCTCTCTGCCTGAGGAGGTGCAGCTGGAGATGCTGCACACCGTTCCGGGGCTGGAGCGGGCGGAGATGACCCGGTGCGCCTATGCCATCGAATATGACTGCGTGGACCCCACCCAGCTGGAGGCCACCCTGGAGAGCAAGCAGGTGCCGGGACTGTACGGAGCGGGACAGTTCAACGGCTCCTCCGGCTATGAGGAGGCGGCGGTGCAGGGCTTTGTGGCGGGGGTGAACGCCGCCCTGAAGCTGTTGGGCCGCCCGCCATTGATCCTCCGCCGGGACCAGGGGTACATCGGGGTGCTCATCGACGACCTGGTGACTAAGGGGACCAACGAGCCCTACCGCATGATGACCTCCCGCACCGAGTACCGGCTGCTCCACCGCCAGGACAACGCCGACCGCCGCCTGACTCCCATCGGCCGCGGGCTGGGGCTGGTGAGCCGGGAGCAGGCGGAGGCGGTGCAGGTCAAGTATGAGGCGGTGGACCGGGAAGCGGCCCGGCTGGAGCGGGCCGGGACACCTCCCTCCGCTGCCTTGGACACCCTGCTGGCGGAGAGGGAGCCTCCGGTGCGGGACGGGGCCCGGCTGGCCGACCTGCTGCGCCGGCCCAGGATCACCTATGAGGAGCTGGCTCCCTTCGACCCGGGCGCTCCCCTTCCCAGGAGATTGTCCAGGAGGTGGAGATCACCATCAAGTATCAGGGTTATATCGACCGGCAGCTGCGGCAGGTGGCGGAGATGAAGAAGCTGGAGGACCGGCCTCTCCCGCCGGACCTGGACTATGAGGCCATTGGCGGCCTGCGGCTGGAGGCCCGGCAGAAGCTGGCCCAGATCCGGCCCCGGAACCTGGGGCAGGCCAGCCGGGTGTCCGGCGTCTCCCCTGATGTGGCGGTGCTGATGGTCTATCTGGGCAAGTGAGGACAAAGGAGAAGAAGATGAAGCTGACACAGTGAAGGGCAGCACCTGGGTGCTGGAGGCCAACGAGCTGATCCCCTGTACCTGCTGGACGACCGGCGGTGTGTTCTCCTGGACAGCGGGCTGGCCAAGGAGCGGGAGGAGATCGAGAAGACCCTGCTGGAGGCGGGGCTGGAGCCGGCAGGCATCCTGTGCTCCCACGCCCATGTGGACCACTGCGCCAATAACCGGTATTTTCAGGAGAAGTATCACCTCCCGTGGCACTCACCGCCCCGGAGGCGGGGATGTGCAGCAGTATCCTGAATTTGAAGTGCTACCGGCTGCTGGTCTCCCCCGATGCGGCAGAGCAGGAGATGAGCGAGATGGTGCACGTCCCGGACCTGATCCTCCCACCGGTGGACGGGCCCATCCGGCTGGCGGGAGCCATGTTCCGCATCCTGCACACACCGGGGCACTCCTCCGGCCACATCTGTGCTGTCACCCCGGACAACGTGTGCTACACCGGGGACGCCCTGATGTCCCAGGCGTTGCTGGACGCCAAGCTGCCTTACGGCCTGTCCATCCAGCTGGCCATGGAGAGCCGGGAGCGGCTGCAGGAGCTGGAGGACTGCGACTTCTTTATCATGGCTCACAAGGGGGTGTGCACCGGAAGAGAGATCGGCCCCCTCATCGACGCCAACCAGGAGCTGGTGCGCCGCCGGGCCGGAGAGATCCGGGACCTGATCACAGAGCCCATGGACTTCAGCCAGATCTGCCGGGCGGTATGCACCCGGTTTTCCCTGCTCACCCGGCGGCCCCGCCGGGCGCTGTACTACGAGCGGAACATCCGCCTGTTCGTGGAGTATCTGATGGACCAGGGGGAGCTGGGCATGGAGACCCGCCAGGGGACGGCCTTCTACCTGCCATCAAAGAAAATATGAGGACAGTATAACCGGGCCCCGGAGATATTTGATCTCCGGGGCCCGGTAAATTCTGTGCGGACCGTTAACGAGCATATTGCTGCCAGCTGGTCGGCGTATATTCAATATTATATAATTTTTGCGGGTAGATAATAACAAGGTTTAATATCGAGAAATTACAGAAAAATTAAACCAAAAATTCGAAAAATTTATTTCAGAAATAGAAAAGCTCCTCAAATTTTTTGTCCAGCGCGATGCACAGCACCAGGGCCAGCTTGGCGGTGGGGTTGAACTGGCCGGTCTCAATGGAGCTGATGGTCTGGCGGGACACGCCCACCAGCTTGGCCAGGTCTCCCTGGGACAGACCGCGCTCCGCCCGGGCCACCTTTAAGCGATTTTTCAAGACCAGCTGTTCATCCATGTCCTCACCATCCCTGTGTGAAGTATCTTACCAGATTCCAGGCCAAAAAAGCAAGAGAGATCAGCAGCGTCACCACGTCGGAGGTGTTCCTCCGCTTGGTGAGACGGTAGAGGCGGTTGCCCACACAGGAGGCCCAGAACATGGCCAGCACACTGTTGGCAGGCAGGCCGTGGAGCCGGTTGAAGATCACGATCACTACCCCCACCAGAAAGACCAGGATCAGGCTGAAGGACTCCCCCTCGATGCGGACAGTGCGCTCCATCTCGTCCTGAAGGACGTTTTCTTTGCGGCTTTTCGCCAGGATCTCTTCCTTGTTCATGGATCATGCTCCTTTCTTTTCTCATTGGGCGGGCACCAGCGCCAGTACCAGCAGCCGCAGCATTCCCGCCAGCAGGGCCAGCAGGAAAAGGGCGGACAGCAGCACAAACGTCAGTACCAGCCTGGCCGGCCCCAGCGGTCTGGCCGGGCTCACGGCAGGGTCTCCAGGATGTAGGAGACCAGGGAGAAGAGGGAGGCCAGTCCGGCCAGCACTGCGGTGGCCAGCACGCTCTTTTCCTTCCGGGCAAAGTAGCGGCCTGCGGCCTCGCAGGAGAGATAGGCCCAAAACAGGGTCAGGGGCAGGGAGTTGTCCAGCCCCCGGACCATGTTGTAGATCATGATGACAAGAAACAGCACCAGAAATCCCACCACGCCGTACTGCCGGCCCCGGTCCTGGGCATAGGTCAGGCCCTCGTCCTTCTCGCGGCGGCTCCGCTTCAGAATGTCTTCCTTGTCCATCATAGCAGCGCTCCTTTCGTTTGGTGAGACAAGCATATCACGTCACCCCAAATTTGTCAAGTAAACTTTGCAAAAAAATAATAATACTTTGCAAGATGACAAGCGTAATAAGATGACGGGGAACGGCAGAGGGCCGCTCCCCGTATGAGGTCAGGAACGAAACGAGAGCCTGGAGTCTGGCTGAAAGGGGAGGCGGCCGGGGTTGCCCTCCGCACGCAGGAGGATGCCGGAGGCCGTGTCATAGAGCACGGACCAGACGGTGTCCCGGCCCTCCCTGCGGTCATACTGGCACAGGAAGCCCATCCTGCCGGAGAGCAGGTCCTGTCCAGCTTGGAGGTCGAGCTCCGGGCCCCAGGCGGCCAGGGAGCGGGTGAGGGTCAGATAGCGCTCTTCCGCCCGCCAGTCGTCGTCCGTCTGCCGGCGGAAGGGGGCCATGGCGGAGAGGTGGAAGGAATTGACGGAGCAGACGAAGGCGTCCGTCTCCCCGGGACAATGGATCTGGGTGCGCTCCGGGGCACACTCCGCCAGGGCGATACGCCCAGCCCGGTCGGCCAGCACCAGCGTGTGGCAGGAGGAGACGGGGAGCTGCCGGAGCAGCGCCAGGGCCTGGGGAACATCCCGGCAGGATTCCAGCAGGAGCCGCAGGGTCAGACCAGCATTCAGCCCGGGGCGGGGTGGGTTGGGGCACCGAGGTGAGTCCCGCCGCCAGTCCGAACTGATTGACGCCGTCCTCCATCTGGAGGAAGGAGGTGGTGTTGCCCACAAAGAATAGCCGCCGTCGGAAAAACGGTATAGGCAGTTGGCGTTGTGCTCTTCCAGCTCCGTGAGAAAGTCGCTGTTCCGGCCGAACAGGGCCCCTCTGCGCAGGGCAAAGCAGGAGCAGCAGGCCGGGCGGCATGGCGTACATGGAGAAGGGACCCCGGCCAGTTCGTCCGGGGCACACCCTGCCCTGGGCCAGCCCCGCAGCTCCTCCAGGGCGGCGGGGAACCACCGGCGGCAGAGGGCAGGCAGGTCCGGGCAAACTCCAGCCGCGCCGGGGTGATGGGAAAGGGAACAGCGTCCAGGATAAAATGGCCGTCCCGGCCAGACCGGCTCCCAGCTGGAAGCCGATCTGCCAGTGTGTGCCGTGCAGTTGTGTGTGAAGCATAAAACGCTCCTGTTCTGTTCAGATCTCAGAGTAAAGAGCGCGGCGCCGCCTCTCAAAAGAACGGTAGCACAATTAAAATATTGGAGCAAGGCCGATTTATTTTTTAATTTTTATTCCAGGCCGTTTTGGAGGGCTGGCCCGGCCCCGCCCTGCAAAAGACTTTGAAATTTTGGATTTTGGACGGGAAGGGCTTGCATTTGCGGGGAAAAACGATAAAATTCCAAATATCTATGTCAAATGATGAAATGGCCCCGGGCCGGAAAGGATACTGCTATGAGTGAGACATTTCAGGAAGCCAGGACTATGTCGCTTCCGAGGAACTGATGCGGGCGGTGAATATCGCTATGGTGCTCCAGAAGCCCCTGCTGATCAAAGGGGAGCCGGGCACGGAAAGACGGTGCTGGCTGAGGCCATCGCCAAATCCCTGGGCAAAGAGCTGATCATCTGGAATATCAAGTCCACCACCAAGGCCCAGGACGGTCTGTATGTCTACGACGTGGTCCAGCGGCTGTATGACAGCCAATTCGGCGGCGAGGGCGTGGACGACATCGAGAAGTATGTCAAGCTGGGCAAGCTGGGGAGGCATTCACCGCCGACGACCAGGTGATCCTGCTCATCGACGAGATCGACAAGGCCGATCTGGAGTTCCCCAACGACCTGCTGTGGGAGCTGGACCGGATGGAGTTCCACATCCCGGAGACGGGACGCACCGTCACCGCCAAGCACCGCCCCATCGTCATTATCACCTCCAATGCGGAGAAGGAGCTGCCCGACGCCTTCCTGCGCCGCTGCGTATTCCACTACATCGAGTTCCCAGACCGGGAGCTGATGGCAGAGATCGTCAACGTGCACTTCCAAGATCTGGACCAGCATCTGCTGGACCAGGTGCTGGAGGCCTTCTACCGCATCCGCAGCCTGCCCCAGATCAAGAAAAGCCCTCCACCAGCGAGATCATCGACTGGATACAGGCCCTGATCCACGGGGCTATGACCCCGACCGCGTCGTGGCCGAGGTGCCCTATCTGGGCGTGCTGCTGAAGAAGAACGAGGACATCGACGCCCTGCGCAAGAGCTGGCGGTGATGGTATGTTCGGTGATTTTCTATCTGCTGCGCCGCAGCCTGAAGATCTCCCTCACCGAGTGGATGGCTCTGATGGAAGCCCTGGACAAGGGCTGGAGGGGCCAGCCTCACTGGCTTTACTACCTGTGCCGGGCACTGCTGGTGAAGACGGAGGCCGACTTCGACCGCTTTGACCGGGCTTTCCTGGAGTACTTCAAGGACGTGCCCTTCGAGCAGGAGGTGTCCCAGGAGCTGCTGGACTGGCTGGACCGCCCCGATGCTCTGATGGGCCGGTATGACGAGCAGCAGGCCGAGCTCAATGAGCTGCTGTCCAACACAGAGATCGAAGAGATGTTCCGAGAGCGGATGAACGAGCAGCGGGAGCAGCACAACTGCGGCAACTACTGGGTAGGCACCCACGGCATGTCCGTCTTCGGCAACTCGGGCATGAGCCCCAACGGCATCCGGGTGGGGGCGAGGGCCAGGGCAAGCGGGCCTTCCGGGTGGCGGGCGAGCGCCGCTTCCGGGATTTCCGGGGGGACAACACCCTGGACACCCGCCAGTTCCAGGTGGCCCTGCGCCATCTGCGGCAGTTCTCCGGCCTGGTGGACCTGCCTGCCACTGAGTTCGATGTGGACAACACCATCAAGGACACCGCCAACAACGCCGGCTCCCTGAAGGTGCGCTATAAAAAGCCCCGGCAGAACACAGTGAAGGTGCTGCTGCTCATGGACTCCGGCGGGTCCATGGAGTATTACAGCCGCCTGTGCTCCGCTCTGTTCCAGGCGGTGAGCAAGTCGGGCCATTTCAAGGACCTGAAGGTGTACTATTTCCACAACTGCGTCTACTCCCGCCTGTACACCGAGCCCACCCTCCGTCCCAGCAACACGGTGCCCACCGACTGGGTGCTGAGCAACCTGTCCAGCGAGTACAAGGTCATCCTGGTGGGGGACGCCCAGATGGCTCCCCACGAGCTGGTGACCCAGTTCCGCTACCGAACTCCGGATGGGGAGGAGCACAAGCGCTGCGGCTTGGAGTGGCTCCAGATGCTCAAGGGAAATATCCCCATATCGTGTGGCTCAATCCCGGCGACCGGCCCACTTGGGAGTACTGGACCCGGACCTATGATACCATCGGCCGGGAGTTCCCCATGTTCCCCTGACAGTGGAGGGGCTGGAGGAGGCTATGAAGAAGCTTCTGGTGCGGTGAGCACCGGTTTTCCTGGAGCGGGCCAAGGCCGGACGCGGGGACCCCGTGCTCCGGCCTCCGTTTTCTCTGTGCCCGGGGCGGAAGAGACCCATCTTGTACTTGTATTTTACGGGAAATAGAATAAAATATGACCAGTATCAGTATGAAAGCCCATCCAGAGGGCGCGCCGCGGAGAGCCCGCCTCAGGGCCCGCCGTCCGCCGCGGCCCCGGCCGCCCTGGTGAAAGGAAGGATGCAACCATGAAACTGGAAAACGATCTGGGCGAGATCCGCATCAGCAGCGATGTGTTTACTGCCATTACCGGCAGCGCCGCCACCAACTGCTATGGCGTGAAGGGCATGGCGGTCCGCTCCAAGACCGACGGCCTGGTCCATCTGCTCAAGCGGGAATCCATGGCCAAGGGAGTCAAAGTATATTACAACGAGGACGGGACCGTCTCCATCGAGCTGCACATCATCGTGGAAAACGGCGTCAATCTGGTCGCCGTCTGCCGCTCCATCATGAGCGAGGTGCGCTATGTGGTGAGCAAGACCACCGGCGTGGAAGTGAGATCCGTGGACGTCTTTGTGGACTCCATGCGGTTTTAACCATTTGTAGAAAGGAACATCGCCGATATGACACAGACCATTGACGCAGCGGCCTTTCAGCAGATGGTCATCCATGCCGCCGCCGCCATCAGTGCCCAGAAGCAGCACATCAACGACCTGAACGTATTCCCGGTCCCCGACGGGGATACCGGGACCAATATGAGCCTGACCATCAGCGCTGCCGCCGCGGAGCTGAAGAAAAGCAGTGTGCCACCGTGGGAGAAGCGGCCCAGACAGCGGCCAGCGCCCTGCTTCGGGGCGGGGGAACTCCGGCGTCATCCTCTCCCTGCTGTTCCGCGGCATTGCAAAGTCCCTCAAGGACCGGGAGACCATCGACGGCCGGGATCTGGCCATCGCCCTGGACTTCGGCGTGGCCGCCGCCTATAAAGCGGTGATGAAGCCCGCGGAGGGCACCATCCTCACCGTGTCCCGCCTGGCTGCCGCTCAGCCGCCGCCGCCGCCCGGAGGAGAACGCGGCGGAGTCCGTGCTGGAGGCCGCCATTCGGGAGGGCAGGAAGCCCTGGCCGACACCATCAACCAGAACCCGGTGCTGAAGAAGGCCGGCGTGGTGGACGCGGGGGCAAGGGCTTCCTGGTGATCCTCCAGGGGATGCTGGACAGCCTGCGGGGAGAGCCCATGCCTCAGGTGGAGGAGTCCGCCCCGGCGGACAAGGCCGACTTCGTGGCCATGGCCGCCGAGGACATCACCTTCGCCTTTGACACCGTATTCATCGTGCGCAAGCACACTGAGGAGGTGGATCTGGAGCCCTTCCGCACCTATCTGAACAGCATCGGGGACAGCCTGGTCATCGGAGAGGACGACACGGCCTTCAAGGTCCACGTCCATACCAACACCCCGGCGCCGCCCTTACCGAGTCCCAGAAGTACGGCACCCTGGAGCTGGCCAAGATCGAGAACATGCGCACCCAGGCCGATGACCTGGCGGCGGGCAAGCACGTGCAGAGCACCGACGACCTGGAGGCGGTGGAGGCCGAACTGGAGGCCGGCGCCGACGGCGGGCGCCGGTGAAGGCCGCCCCGGAGAAGAAGTATGGCTTTGTAGCCGTCTGTGCCGGACAGGGGCTGGAGGCTGTGTTCCGTGACCTGGGGTGGACGGAGTCATCTCCGGCGGACAGACCATGAACCCCTCCACCGAGGACATCCTGCGGGAGGTGGATAAGACTCCCGCAGAGATCGTCTATGTGCTGCCCAATAACAAGAACATCATCATGGCCGCGGAGCAGTGCGTGCGGCTGTGCGAGGACAAGAGGGTGGTGGTCCTGCCCAGCAAAACGGTGCCCCAGGGCATCTCCGCCATGCTGGCGGTGGACTTGGATGCCCAGGAGGAGGACAACACCCAGGCCATGACTGAGGCGCTTCAGAATGTCCACACCGCGGAGGTCACCTATGCCGCCCGCGACTCCGACTTTGGCGGCTTCACCATCAAACAGGGGGACTATCTGGCCCTGGAGGAGCACCAGCTGTTCGGTACGGATCAGGACCTGGACACCCTGCTCACCCGGCTGGCCCAGGCCCCGGAGCACCAGGATGCCGGCTTCATCACCATCTTCTATGGCGAGGATGTGACGGAGGAGCAGGCCCAAAAGGCCGCGGATATCTTCACGGAGGCGTGTCCCTCCGCCGAGATCAACCTGCTGCCCGGCGGACAGCCTGTGTATTATTACATGATCTCCGCCGAATAAGTGCAAAATATCGGGAGCAGCCTTAGGCTGCTCCCGATGTTTTGGATATTCCATGCAGGATGTAAAGAAGAGGGATGAGGAGCTCAGCCCTCCCCTGGACATTGGGGTCGGCCTCCGGCTTGTAGAAGTTGGTCTTCACACGGACCTCCCGCTCATAGGGGACCACGCCGGCCTCGCGGGCGGCGGTCATGGAGCGGAGCAGCCAGGCCATATTGTCCCCACCAGGCGCAGGGTCTGCATCCCCTCCAGATCCGCCCGGACCTCCTCCGGCCGGTCCCCGTGGACGCCGTTCCAATACTGGGAGGACACCACCGGCATGGAGGAGATGGTGAAGTACTTGTTGAGCTGGTCAAAGGTGTTGCCGGCCCCGCCACGGCGGCAGGTGACCACGGCGGCGGCAGGTTTGTAGAAGAACAGCCGCTTGGCGTCGTAGAACACCCGGTCCAGCAGGCACTTCAGCCCCCCCGCGATGCCGCCGAAATAGACTGGGGAGCCCACCACCAGGCCGTCGGCCTGAATGATCTTCTGGATGCACTGATTGACGCTGTCATCGTCGAAAACACAGCGGCCCTTGCCCCAGCAGGATCTGCAGTCGATACACCCCCGGATGGGCTGATTGCCGATCCAGAAGATCTCGGTCTCGATCTCATGCTTCTGGAGCTGAGCCGCCACCTCGGACAGGGCGGTGTAGGTGCAGCCCTCTTTGTGGGGGCTGCCGTTGATGAGCAGGACTTTCACACGTATCTCCTCCTTTGGGCATCTTGAGCCCTTTCCCATATGCTCCCATTGTACCGCGCCGGGCCAGGATTTGCAATGAGAATCGAAAACACGGGAGAGATCGGGCAAAAGCGGGAAAAAATGGGAGTCTCCCAGGCGAAAGATTCTTTACCGGGCGTGCTCCGCGTGATACAATAAAAAAATAACCCGGAGGCGGCCCTGAGCGCGGACAGGCCGGCCTCGGAGGAGAAGAGAGGCGGAGCCTATGCATGAGAAGCTGATCCGAGAGATCAACGGGGAGATCGCCGACGCGCTGCTGGCGCGGAAGCTGCCCTTTGCCCCCAGCCGGAAGGCGGCGCTGGCCCTGCTGAAGGTGCCGGGATGGACGGAGGGGCTGGAGCAGATGCTGCCCATCCGGGGGCGGCTGGAGTGCGCCCATGTGCTGGAGCTGTGCTCCTGTGTACTGCCCCGGCTCGCCCCCCGGCCGGAGGAGGGGTGGCTGGCCTTCTGCACCCAGTACGCCCGGGAGCGGATGTACCCCGGTCAAGGCTTCGCCCCTGATCGGGAGGAGTATGAGGCGGGGGCCCTGTTTTTCCTCACCGTCCTCCAGGTGATGCTGGACCGGGAGCGGAGGGCGGTGCCCTTCGACCCCCTGAAGGACTTCCAGTTCCTCTCCTCAGAGGAAATGGGGGAATATGAGTGCGGGGAGGAGTACCGCCGCTTCCTGGCCGCCTTCCGGGAGGAGTACGTCTATGAGATGATGCGGCTGAGCGAGGAGACCACCCCCTTCCGCACCCTGGGGCACATCGCGGGGGTGCATTACATCGCCATGACCGTGGCCCGGGGCATCCGGGAGGCGGGGGAGAACGTAGACCTGGCGCTGGTGTCCGCTGCCGCCGCCGCCCACGACCTGGGCAAGTTCGGCTGCCGGCCCGGGGAGCGTGTCCCGCTCCTCCACTACTACTACACCGACCAGTGGCTGCTGGGGCGGGGGATGCCCGCCGTCAGCCACATCGCTGCCAACCACTCCACCTGGGACCTGGAGCTGGACACCCTCTCCATGGAGTCCCTGTGTCTGATCTACGCCGACTTCCGCAGCAAGCAGGGACGGGATGAGCAGGGGCGGGAGACCACCATCCTCTATCCCCTGGAGGAGTCCTTCCACATCATCCTGAGGAAGCTGGAGAATGTGGACCAGGCAAAGCGCCGCCGGTATGAGTTCGTCTACGGCAAGCTCCACGATTTCGAGGACTACATGCGCTCTCTGGGGGTGGACGTAGACCTGACCGGGCAGCCGGGGGCGCGGAAGCCCCCCAAGGACCCGGCCCTGATGCCCCCGAACGAGACGGTGGACAGCCTGATCCTGCTGTCGGTAGAGCACAACCTGAAGCTGATGCACCAGCTGAGCAGCGAGCGGAAGTTCGGCAACATCATCGAGGCCGCCCGCTCGGCCAAGAGCTGGCAGCAGCTGCGGGCCTATCTGGATGTGTTCGACGAGTACTGCACCTATCTGTCCGTGCGGCAGAAGACCCAGGCCCTGGCCTTCCTCTATGAGCTGCTGATCCACCGGGAGGGGGATATCCGGCGCCAGGCAGCCAGCCTCATCGGAAAGATCATCGCCAAATTCCACCTGGTCTACCGCAAGGAGGTGCCTGCCGACGCCCGCACTGACCCGGCGGAGGAGGTGCCCTTCACCCTGTGGGAGGAGTATCTGGACAAGCTCATCTACCCCGACCACAAGACCACCCCCCAGCAGCGGGGCCAGATCGGCTATACCCTGAAGCTGGTGGTGGACGCCCTGCTGGAGTACGGCCGGAGCGAGACCATGCCCCGCTTCATCGGGGCGCTGCTGCGCTACTATGACCGGCCGGAGGAGAAGGACGAGGATACCGCCTTCACCCTGCTGGACGCCATCCGCTATCTGCCCGCCCAGCAATATGACCAGGAGACCCGGGGCCGCCTCATCCGCTTTGCGGCCTGGTTCGCCGCCTCCGGCAACCTGCGCCTCCAGGCGGCGGCCCTCCAGTTCCTGCGGGAGGCCCAGCGTTCCCTGCCCCAGGATCACCCCAGATGGCTCAGATCGCGGCGGCCGCCCGGTCTGCCGCCGGCGGGAGCCTGCCGCTGCTCTTCCTGCGGTATAAGGTCCTCCAGCGGGCGGGGGAGGACGTGTCCGACTATCAGGCGGCCCTGTATGAGCAGGACGTGACCAGTGAGATCTTCCTGGACAACCTGAAGAGCGCCACACACTGGATCATCAAGGTGGTGGGCATCGAGCTGCTCCAGGACCAGGTGGAGCACGGCCTGCGGGAGCACATGCTCCACATCGCCACCCACTTCTCCAACCTGGTGAAGGTGTCCGAGCGGGTGGGCGTCCGCCACGCCGCCGGCGAGGCCCTGGTCCGCCTGATCCCCCTGCTGCGCCGGGAGCAGCGCAACGAGGTGATGGTGGAGCTGGGCAAGGGCCTGGAGATGGGCCAGTACCAGATCTCCAAGTATATCCCGGAGTATCTGGGCCGGGCTGCCCTGTTCCTCCACCCCAGCGAGCTGGACGAGCAGGTGCTGTGGCTGAAGAACCTGCTGGGCTCCCCCACCAACATCGCCGTGTCCGGGGCGCTGAATACCGTGGGGGTGCTGCTCCAGCACTACCCCGCCTACCGGGGGCGCTTCCCTGAGCCGGAGCGGGCCTATGAGGCCCGCCGCCAGGAGCTGCTGGGCCTGCTGCTCCAGGGGCTGGCCCACTACCGGGAGGAGGTGCGGCAGGAGGCCCTTCTGGTCACCGGGACCATGCTCTTCGACAGCCCGGTGCTCTCCATGGAGGAGAAGTCCCGCCTGTTCTCCCTGTGCTACCGCAAGCTCCTCTTCCTCATCCAGGCGGGCCCCCGTCAGGACCCGCTGACCTTCTTCTACCGGGCTTCCGCCCTGGCCCACATCAACCGCTTCATCGCCCTGCGGCGGTTGGACAAGGGGCCCTTCGCCTTCTCCCAGCCCCGGAAGATCGCCTTTTTCCCCGGCACCTTTGACCCCTTCACCCTGTCCCACAAGGGCATCGCCCACGCCATTCGGGAGATGGGCTTCGAGGTGTATCTGGCGGTGGACGAGTTCTCCTGGTCCAAAAAGCCCCAGCCCCACATGATCCGCCGGCAGATCGTCAACCTGTCCATCGCCGGGGACTTCCACATCCACCTGTTTCCCAACGATATCCCGGTGAACCTGTCCAACCCCAGGGACCTGCGCCGCCTGCGGGAGCTCTTCCCCGGCCAGGAGGTCTATCTGGTGGTGGGCAGCGATGTGGTGGGCCACGCCAGCGCCTATCAGGCCGCCCCTGTGGACTGGTCGGTCCACTCCATGGACCACATCATCTTCCGCAGGGCGGGCCAGCCCCCCCTGCCGGAGGGAAAGGAGCTGGGCATCACCGGAAAAGTGATCCAGCTCCAGCTGCCCCCCCACCTGGAGGACATCAGCTCTACCCGTATCCGGGAGAACGTGGACATGAACCGGGACATCTCCACCTTCATCGACCCGGTGATCCAGGACTTCATCTATCAGAACGGCCTGTACCTCCGCGACACCCAGGACAAGCCCCTGCTCAACGCCCGGGACCTGTCCTTCCAGTGGGTGGAGCGGCCGGACCCCCTGCTGGTGGCCGATGTCACTGCTGGGCACCGGGAGCGGGAGAGCCTGCGGACCGCTATCCTCCGGGACGGGGACCAGCTGCTGGTGCTGCGCCACCGTCGGGAGGGCGGGGAGCCCATGCTGGGTTGGCTCAGCTTCCGCTATCTGTCTACAGCCGACCTCTACTCCGCGTTTCAAAACGCCGATCTGGCGGACCAGGTGCGCCTGCGGGCGGGAGGTAAAACTTTGTTCATCACCGGCCTGGCCGCCGAAGAGGAGCAGGAGAAGGACTATGCCCAGCTGCTGGTCAGTGAGGTGCTCTCCCACGCCCTGGAGGCGGAGTGCGTCTACGCTGTCTTCCACCCCCACGAGGGGCTGTGCCCCCCGGAGACAGAGGAGCTCTTCCGGCGGCAGGGCTTCATCCGCCGGGATGGGGGGCCGCTGGAGGCCGATCTGCGGGCCCCGGTGGTGCTGCTCCAGAATTTGGAGACCACCATTCAGGAGCCCCTGAGCCGCAACCCCAGGGTGCTCGCCGCCATCCGGCGGGGACACCAGCGGCTCGAGACCGCCCTCACCGGCCTGTATCCAGGCAACCTGGTCCTCACCCTGTCTGCCGACGTGATCCACCACCGGCTGCTGCGGATGATCACCCAGTTCAACCAGGTGCCCCAGGAGCCCACCACCCCCCGGAAGCTGGGGAAATATATGTGCGTCCCCTTCGGTAAGCTGCTCCGGGGCAAGACTGTGCCCAACACGGTCACCAAGACCATCCACACCGACCGGGTGTACTCCCCTGACCTCAGCGAGAGCACCATCGAGGCATTTCCCAACTACGCCTCCATCCCCTGCCAGGTGCGCACCATCAAATCCTTTGACCGGCCCGTCATCCTGGTGGACGACCTGATGCACCCCGGGGTGCGCATCAAGGCCCTGGACCCCGTCCTGCGCCAGGAGGGGGTGGACATCCAGCTTGTCCTGGTGGGCATCCTCTCCGGCTACGGCCGGGACCTGATGAGTCAGCAGAAGCGGCCGGTAGACAGCGTGTACTTCCTGCCCTCTCTGCGGCAGTGGTTCGTGGAGGCCACCCTGTACCCCTTCATCGGGGGCAACACAGTGCGCCGCTCCCGGCCCCCAGTCCCCGGCCTGCTGCCGGGAATCAACCACATCCTGCCCTATGCCGTCCCTCCCTTCGCCAAAGAGTGCGGGGAGGAGGCCGTCTTCCAACTCTCCCGCTGCTGCCTGGAGTCCGCCCGGGATGTGATCGGCACCCTGGAGCGGGAGTACCGGGCACTCTACGGCCGGAATCTGACTCTGGGCCGGCTGGCTGAGGCGGTCATCCTGCCCCTGTGTCCCGACAAGGGCACCTGCCTGGGTTATGACCCCAACTTGGCCGCGTCGGTCTATCTGGAGAACGACCTGGAGCAGCTGCTGAGGACCCACCCCCGGGGCTGACCTCCGCCGACTGCTGGAAATGATCTGCGGGAAACCATTACGAGGTGTAATATTATGTTCTATTATTATGAAAAGGCTGGAAAGCTCCTGGCCTCTGAGCGGAGGGACCTCCCCTATCTCAAGGCGGAGCCCGCCCCGGGGACTCCGATCTGCTATCTGGTGGAGGGGGACCCGGTGCTGGGCCGGGGCTCCTTCAAGGTGAACTGTCCGGGCCAGCTGAGGGCCCCCCACGGCCTGGAGGTGCTGGACGCCTCCCGCCTGCCGGACTTTCCCCTGGACGCGCCCCTGTCCGCCGCCCTGGAGGAGGGGATGCTCACCGCCGTCAATACCGGCCGGGCGGGGTGGGAGCAGGTGTTGTCCCAGAGGGCCGGGACGGAGAAAAAGCGGGTCAATATCCTGGCCATCGGGGACGTGGGTTCCACTCTGCTCACCGGGCTGAAGCTGCTGGGCGGGGATGTGATCTCATCCATCGGCATCTGCGACCTCTCCGACCAGATCACTGCCCGGTGGGAGTTCGAGATGGGGCAGATCAGCCTGCCCTGGGACTACGGGGCATTTCCGGAAGTGGAGGTCATTTCCCTGGAAAAGCTGTTTGACTGCGATGTGTTCGTCTTTGTGGCCTCCCGGGGCATCCCGCCGGTGGGCTCCCAGGTGAAGGACGTGCGCATGGCCCAGTTCGAAAACAACGCCGCCATTGTGAAGCAGTACGCCCGTATGGCACGGGCGGCCGACTTCCAGGGGCTGTGGTGCGCGGTGTCCGACCCGGTGGACCCCCTGGCCAAGACCGCCTATCTGGAGAGCAACCGGGACGAGAACGGCGTATGGGATGGAAAGGGCCTGCGGCCAGAGCAGATCCAGGGCTTCGGCCTGGGGGTGATGAACGCCCGGGCGGCCTACTTTGCAAAGCGGGACCCCAGGCTGGCCTCCTTCCTGACGGAGGGGCGCTCTTTCGGCCCCCACGGCACGGGACTGTTCATCGCCAACTCCATCGACCACTACGACGAGGAGGTCTCCCGGGAGCTGACCCACAGGACGGTCACCGCCAATCTGGTCATGCGGGAGATCGGCTTTAAGCCCTATGTAGCCCCTGCGCTGTCCTCCGGAGCCCTGTCCATCCTGCTTACCCTGCGGGGGGCGTGGCACTGCGGCTCCGTCTTCCTGGACGGGGTCTTTATGGGGGTCAAGAACCGCTATACCCCTGCCGGGGTGGAGACCGAGCTGCTGCCCCGTATCCCGGACCCCCTGTTCGGCCATATCCGGGAGGCGGCGGAGCATTTAAAGTCGGTATTATAGAGGGAAAACCGGTAAGGACGCGATTTGTTGTGCCCCTGCATCCGAATGGAATAACTTGCCCTGCATGACAAAGGGGGTGTCCCATGAGAGAAAAAATTTTGGCCCACCGCATCCGCTGGCTTATCGGTCTCTGTACATTTCTGGTGCTTTTCGGCTGTTCTGGCTTCCCCATCTATAATTTCACCACAGGGCGGCAGCTTGGCAGCTGGTATTTTATGCTAATGCTCTGTATCGGTTACTTTGAAATCGGACAGCTCCTGGGTGTGCTGTATAGCCGGAACAAGGTGTGGAGATCAGCTGCCCTCGCCCTCGGTATGACGCTTTTGGGGCTGGCCTGCCGGTTTTTGATGGAGTTTGGTGAGGTGTCCAATACCTGCAACTTTACGCCCCCCAATGTGGCGCTCCACCTCTCTGTCGCTGCGGTGATCACCGCCCTGGGGTCCCTGTCCTTTGTGGACGGTCGGCGGCCACCCCTGGGAAAAGACTGAACTTTCCGGTCTCTCCGCACATCAACTTTTGAAGAAGGTGATCTCATGTCCATCATTTTGATCCATCCATACCCGGGCCGGCCGGAGGCGGACGTCCGCCTGTCCGGTATCCTCTCCCACGCCCTGGCGGACCGGGAGGGGAGGACCATCCGCACCGCGGAGGAGCTGGACCTGAGGCCGGGAGACCGGGTCCTGTTTGCCCTGGCCCTGGACGGGGCGGGACAGAATTTGGAGTATTACCGCATGCTCTCCCGGCTGCGGCGGGAGCCGGACCTGCTGGAGGGATGCACCGCCGCGCTGATCGTGGATGGCCCCGGAGAGCTGTACACCAAATCCACCGCCGGAGAGCTGGCCCTGGCCGCAGATATGGCGGGATGCGCCCTCATCGGGCGGCCGCTGGTGGAGGGGACGGGCTCCCTGGCCAACTTCCGCGTCCAGGCCAAAACCTGGGCACCGACCTGATGGGGCCTATCTGGCGGCGGCACAGGAGCTGGTCCAGCGTCTGGACACCTTCACTTTCCCCAAAGGAGCGGCCTGAGCTGCTGGTCCTCCACGCCTCCAGCCACCACACATCCAACACCATGGCCCTGTGGGCAGGGGTGAGCGGCTGGGGAGGTGTGCAGTGTCCAGGAGATCGGCCTGCGCAACGGGACACTGGACGACTGCTCCGGCTGTCCCTACACCATGTGTATCCACTTCGGGGAGAAGGGGGAGTGCTTCTATGGCGGAGTCATGTCCCGGGAGGTCTATCCCGCGGTGCGCCGGGCCGACGGGGTGGTCATGCTGTGCCCCAACTACAACGACGCACTCTCCGCTAATCTCACTGCCTTCATCAACCGCCTCACCGCCCTGTTCCGCCAGACCCGCTTCTATGACAAGGCCCTGTTCGCCCTGGTGGTCTCTGGCTATTCGGGCAGCGACTTGGTGGCCCGGCAGCTGATCTCGGCCATGAACATGAACAAGTCCTTCTATCTGCCAGGACGCTTTGCCCTGCTGGAGACAGCCAATGACCCAGGGGAGGCCATGGGGCTGCCCGGGGTCCGGGATCGGTTGGACCGGTTCGCGGACCATATGCTGGAAGTCCTGGCCCGGCGGGCTTGAAGAGGGCCCTTCTCCCTCGGTGAAAGGCATGGCGGGGCGGGGATAAGATTATTCCGCAGACAGCAAAGGGCTCCACACCCATCAAGGGCGTGGAGCTCTTTGATCCTTCAGCGCTGGGGCAGGTAGCTCACAGGGTCCACCGCCTTGCCGTCCTGGGCCATCTCCAGATGGAGATGGGAGGGGCGGCTGCTCTCGGCGATGGCGGTCTCACCCACCACGCCCAGCACGGTGCCGGTGCTGACGGTGTCGCCCTCCGAAACAGTTGGCTTGGCGCTGAGGTTGCAGTAGATGCTGGTCAGGCCGTCCCCGTGGTCCACTACCACGCAGGTGCCCATCAGGTCGTCATCGTAGACTCCCTGGACCGTGCCCGCGCTGATGGCCAGCACGTTGGTGCCCACGCTGGCGGCGATGTCCACGCCGCTGTGGGTGCGCCAGTCGCCCATGGTCTCATCATAGGCCAGCACCTCCAGGCTGAAGCCGGAGAGGATCTCCCCCTTTACCGGCCAGGTGAAGACAGCGGGAACAGGGTCCTCCTCCACCGGCTGGACCGTCTCGGCCGGCTCCTCCTCCACGGTCTGGGGGAGGGAAGCCTCCTGGCTCCCGCTGTCCTCTGGCTCGGTCACAGTAGGCGCGGTGGGTGTAGTGACAGAGGGAGTGGTATGGGGGGGAGCCGCATTCTGGCTGCTGTCGGGAAGGACCACGATGGGGCTGCCGGTGACCGGTTCCGCCTCTCCGGGGGTGCTGCTGACGGTGCGAACAAGGTAATAGCCCGAAATTCCAATGGTGGCGACACAGAGGAAAAGGACTATGTAGAAGCCCTTTCCCAGTACGAAGTCGCCCAGTTTCTGAAATACGGTTCGTTTCATGGAACCACCTCCGAAGCCTATTGTGGACAGGCCCGGGGATGGTTATACATTCCAGAGAAAAAATTTTATGGAACTTCTGCCCTCTGAGCAAAAATCGACCGAGCGATGAGCGCAGCGGGGGACTGCCCTCAGATCAGGGAAGGCAGTCCAGAGAAAAGCAGACCCGGTCCTCCTGCTCTTCAAAGCCGGTTTTTTGATAAAAGTGGTAAGCGGGCGCGTTTCTTTTGGTCTGGAGCGAGATGTTCCGAAAGCCGTGCTGACGGGCATAATTTCGGATCAGCTGGATCCACAGGGACCCGAACCCTCGTCCCTGATGTTCTGAGGCAATGCACAGGTCGTCAATGCAGTATTCAATGCCATTGTACCAGTGCCGCAGACGGCCCAGAGAGATCCCAATCAGGACATCTTCCGAAAAAAGTCCCAGGGCCAAAGAATTCTGATTGCCCATCACGTCCAGAATATAGGAATGAAACACATCCTCATCCTCCCAGCGGTCACACCAGGGTTCCGCCGAAAAGGCATCCCGGATCAGTCCTTTGACGGCCTGCTCATGCGCCATCCCCAATACTTTTAACATCATTTCTGTTGACCTCCCTTTTCTCTGTTTCCATAAAAAAAGCCAGACTGAAACAGCCTGACTGATGGTAGGTGCTCACCCAATAGGTCTATTGTTATAATATCATATTGCCTGGCAAAAAGCAACCGGAGGGAAAAAGGCCGCCGGAGGAAATCGTCTCCTGATTCCGACCATGTTTTTCCAAATAATGGATTATAATGTGGGGCACAACGTTCCGGACAAGCCGGAAGCTACATAGGAGGAGACGAGATGGCGGCCAGAGAGGATCTGAAAATGCGGCTGACGAGGCTGCGGGGGCAGACGGCCCGGCTGGGGCGGACAGGGCTGAGCGGCCCGGCGGTGCTGCGGACGGCAGAGGTGGGCATCCATCTAATGCTGGCGGCGGTGCTGGCAGGGGCGGAGGTGTTCGGCGGCTTCGCCCCCTTCGGCGTGGCCATGGTGGGGGCATCAGGCACCGGACTGTGCGGCGGGGCGGCCCTGCTGGGGGCGGGATTCGGCTATCTGACCCTGCTGGGCTTCTCTGATGCGCTGCGCTATCTGTCCGCTGCCATCCTGACCTTCGCGGTGGGCTTTGCATTTTACGACATGAAGCTCTTCCAGAGGCCCTGGACCATGCCCGGGGTGGCAGGCCTGATGAACGGCTGCACCGGCTTCATCTACCTGTCCCAGGGGGGCTGGCGAACAGTGGACGTGATCTACTTCCTTAGTGAGATCGCCCTGACGGTGGCCGCGGCCTGGTGCTACCGGGTGCTGCTGCTGCCTATACGGCGGGGAGCGGGGGGGTATGCTCCGCAGCCCGGCGGACCGGGGCCCTGGTCCTGGTGTGTACCACCTTGATCTCCCTCTCCAACCTGTATCTATGGAAGGATGTCTCCTTCGGCCGGACGCTGGGAGCCTGTCTGGTGCTGGCGGGGCCTGGCAGGGCGGACTGGCGGCAGGAGCCGTACTTGGGGTGACCATCGGCTTGTCCATGGATCTGGCGGGCTCGGGCGTCCCACTCTACGCCATGGCCTGGGGGCTGGCCGCTCTGGCAGCAGGGGCCTTCCGGGGCAAGAAACGGGTGTGGGCGGCGGCGGCCTTCGCGGCGGCGGACGGGGCCGCCGTCCTGTGGACCTGGGACCGGGGGCTGACCCTGGCCATCCTGTATGAGGTGTTTTTGGGTTCAGTGGCTTTTTTCATGGTGCCGGAGCGCCAGTGGAAGCGCTTGGGAGGCCTGCTGGCCCCAGCCCCGACGGCGCCCCCGGATGGCAGGGCCCAGGGCTATGTGCAGAAAAAGCTGGAGGCCACCGCCGCCGCCTTCCGTACCTTGTACGAGTCCCTGCGGGGCTCCTTCCGGGTGCCGGAGAACGACAACGATGTGGCGGCGGTCTTTGACCGGGCGGCCTGTCGGGTGTGCCGGACCTGCTCCCTCCGGTCCAGCTGCTGGGAGCGGGACTATGTGACCACCTTCAACGCCCTCAACGACGCCACGGCCCCCATGCTGGAGCGGGGGCGGGGAGTGGCCAGCGACTACCCCCGCTACTTCGCCGACCGCTGCCTCCACTTCCCCGCCTTTGTGGAGGCGGTGAACCAGGAGCTCACCGCCCTGCTCTACCGCCGGCAGTACAACAGCCGCATCCGGGAGAGCCGGGCGGCGGTGTGCCGGCAGTATGGGGAGCTGTCCGCCCTTCTGGGGACGGCGGCGGCAGAGCTGAGCCGGGAGCTGATCCCGGACCCGGCAGGCAATCAGAAGCTGAGGCGGCACCTGGCTCTGCTGGGACTGGAGATGGAGACGGCAGTGTACCGGGACGAGTACGGCCGTCTGCGGGCGGAGCTGAAGGGGGAGGGATGCCAGACTCTGGACACACCGGAGGAGTTGGCCGCCCTATCGGATCTGCTGGGTGTGCCTACCCGGGCGGAGGCGGGGGAGGAGAGCCTGACTCTGATCCAGCTGGAGCCGCTGATGGCGGTAGCGGGCGTGGCAGCCCGGAAGAAGGACGGGGAGACGGTGAGCGGGGACGCCGGGACCTACTTCAAGCGGGAGGACGGCACCCTCTATGTGCTGCTGTGCGACGGCATGGGGAGCGGGCCCGGGGCGGGCCGGGAGAGCTCCCTGGCTGTCCGCCTGCTGGAGCAGTTCCTGATGGCGGGGGTGGAGACGGGCCACGCCCTGGCCACACTGAATTCTGCCCTGGCCCTTCGGGGAGAGGAGGAGGGGGGGTTCACCACAGTGGACCTGCTCCAGGTGGACCTGTTCACAGGGGAGGGGGCGGTGTACAAGCTGGGAGCTGCCCCCACCTATGTGCGGAGAGGGAGCTCGGTGCGGCGGATCGCAGGCAGCTCCCTGCCCGCTGGGCTGGCCCCTTCGGAGCACGCGGTGCCCGACCATACCCGGCTGCGGCTGGAGGCGGGGGACTGCGTCCTTATGGTCAGCGACGGCATCGCCGGAACTGGGGACGACGCCTGGGTCCGGGAGCGGCTGGCTAAATTCGATGGGGAGAGCCCCAAGGAGCTGGCCCGGAGTCTGATCACCGACAGCCCGGAGGGAGCCACCGATGACCGCACCGCCTTGGTGGTGCGGATCGCGCGGAGAACGTAGAGGTCAAGTGCGCGGACCCTTTGCCTGGCAGCAAATGCCCCTGGCGGCCGTATGGATGCGGCCGCCAGGGGCATTTTCCTACGGGATCAAAGCCGCCCCTGGAGCACCGGGATGAGAAGGATCACGGCCAGATTGACCGCACATACCAGCGCCAGGGACAGCAGCTGCTCCTTGGATTCATCGTCCATCTCCGCCCCTCCTTCAGATCTCTTGGCAAGATCCAGTGTACGGCGGGCCGGGCCGGAATATACCCGGTAAAATTGGGCAAGAATAACTGTGTACACAGGGGGCTCACGGCAGGGGCCCCGGAAACGGAGGAGGTATCTCATGGTCAAAGGCATCACACGCCAGGTCATCCTGGTGAAATCCCCGGACCCCAAGCTCTTCGAGGAGGCCATTTTTATCGTGAAAGAAGAGGCATTGGCCAGAGAGGGGGTCAGCGCGGACCAGGTCATCCGGGAGGCCAGACAGGCGGCGGACGGCTATCTCCGCCGCAGCCGGGCATGGAACGCCCGGGGCAGGCAGCTTCCCGGACCGGCCTGGGGAGCTGCGGGGGCGGTCCTGGCCTCGCTGGCCTGGGGGCTGGGTCTGTTTCTGCTGTAACAGACCTGAGACGCATGCATACAATGGGATGTGGACCGGGCGGCGGCGGACCCGTCTGCCCGGGCTCCCGGTCCAAGGCTGATAAAGGAGCTTACTTATGTGCGGTATCTGCGGATTTTGTGATTTTACCCGGGACAACGCGGGCCCGGTCTGGCGGGAAGCGGGAGAGCGGATGGGGGAGACCCTTGCCCACCGGGGGCCGGATGGAAAGGGACTCTGGCAGGGAGCGGACTGCGTCCTGGTCCACCGACGCCTGGCGGTCATCGACCCGGAGCGGGGGCAGCAGCCTATGGCCCGGGTGCGGGACGGCGTGGAATATGTGTTGATCTACAACGGCGAGCTCTATAACACCGATGAGCTGCGCCGGGAGCTTCGGAAGCTGGGCTTCTCCTTTGAGACGGAGTCGGACACCGAGGTGCTGCTCAACGCCTGCATCGCCTGGGGGGATGGGGCGGCCCAACGGCTGGAGGGCATCTTCGCCTTTGCTTTCTGGGACGGGAGGCGGAGGCGGCTGATGTGCTGCAGGGACCGGTTCGGCGTCAAGCCATTCTTCTATGCCTGGAAGGACGGGGCACTGGTGTTTGCATCTGAGCTGAAGGCACTGTTCCAATATCCGGGCCTGGAGCCACGGCTGGGCCGGCAGGGGCTGTGCGAGGTGCTGGGCATCGGCCCCGCCCGTACAGCGGGGGCAGGTGTATTCGAGGGGGTCCGGGAACTGAAGGGGGGCTGTCAGCTGACGGCCGGCCCGGAGGGCCTCCAGATCCGTCGGTACTGGGCACTGGAGAGCCGCCCCCACGAGGACGGCTACGAGGAGACGGTGGAGAAGGTGCGCCATCTCCTGGAGGGAGCGATCCGGCGGCAGCTAGTCAGCGACGTGCCCCTGTGCACCTTCCTGTCTGGCGGGCTGGACTCCTCCATCATTACCGCGGTGGCCGCCCGGGCCTATCAGGAGCAGGGGCGGGAGCCCCTGGAGACCTACTCCTTTGACTATGTGGGCAACCGGAAGCATTTCAAGGCGTCCGCTTTCCAGCCGGACGCCGACGCTCCCTGGGTAAAGAAGGCGGTCCGGGCACTGGGTACCCGACACCGGGTGCTGCGGTGCGACATCCCCTCCCTGCTCCAGCTGCTCCCTGAGGCCGTGGAGGCCAAGGACCTGCCGGGGATGGCGGATGTGGACTCCTCCCTGCTGTATTTCTGCCGGAAGGTGGCGGAGCGGCACACGGTGGCCCTTTCCGGGGAGTGCGCTGACGAGGTGTTTGGCGGCTACCCCTGGTTTGAGCGGTCGGAGCTGCTGGAGGCGGACACCTTCCCCTGGTGTCCGGACCTGGAGTTCCGAAGGGCGGTGGTGAAGCCAGAGCTGTGGGAGAGCCTCCAGGTGGAGGACTATGTCCAGGCCCGCTACCAGCAGTCCCTGGCGGAGATGCCGGCCCTGCCGGGGGAGGCCCTGTGGGAACGCCGCCGCCGGGAGGTCGGCTGGCTGTCCCTGAACTGGTTCATGTCCACCCTGCTGGACCGGAAGGACCGCATGAGTATGGCCGCCGGGCTGGAGGTGCGGGTCCCCTTCTGTGACCACCATCTGGTGGAGTATGTGTGGAACATCCCCTGGGCAATGAAGGCTATGAACGGGCAGCGCAAGCAGGTGCTGAGGGACGCGGCCGAAGGCCTGCTCCCGGAGGAGCTGCTCCGCCGGCCCAAGAGCCCCTACCCCAAGACCCACGACCCCCTGTATGAGCAGCTGGTCCGGGCCAGGCTGCTCACCATCCTGGACGACCGGGACGCCCCCATCCACAGCCTGGTGGACGAGAAAGCCCTGCGCGCAGGGCTGTTGTCCGACGCAGGGGACTATGGAAAGCCCTGGTTCGGGCAGCTGATGGCCGGGCCCCAGATGCTGGCCTACCTCATTCAGATCAACGAATGGATGTCCCGATACCACTTGACTGTCTGACCTGCGGTGACAGTGCGTTTCTCCTGTTTGTTCCTCCTGCTTTCTGGCGCGCCCCATCCGGGGCGCGCTTTTTTGTCCCTGGCTTTATGATTTCTTAAGAAAACCCTAAGAGCTCCTTTAGAGCATTTGAAGCAACTGTATGGTATCATTCATACAGTTTCAATAAACCATTTTGGGGCGGCGGAGCCGCCTGCGGCAAGGAGCGCATGAATATGGAAGAAATCTTGAAGGTCACAGACCTAAAAAAGGTCTATGGAAAGCGGGGGGCCGCTACGACGGCCCTGAACGGGGTCAGCTTTTCCCTGAGAGGCGGAGAATATGTGGGCATCATGGGGGCCTCCGGCTCGGGCAAGACCACTCTGCTCAACTGTGTCTCCACCATCGACCGGCCCACCTCCGGCTCCATCTTGGTAGATGGGAAGGAATTGTCCGACCTGAGGGGAAAGGAACTGGCCCGCTTCCGCCGGGAACGGCTGGGCTTTATCTTTCAGGACTGCAACCTGCTGGACACCCTGACGGCCTTTGAGAATATCGCCCTGGCCCTGTCCATCGTCAGGACGCCGGCGGGAGAGATCCGGGAACAGGTGGAGGAGAACGCCCGGCTGCTGGGCATCCAGGACTGTCTGGACAAATACCCCTACCAGATGTCCGGCGGGCAGCAGCAGCGCTGCGCTGCGGCCCGGGCCATCGTCACCCGACCCGCCCTGGTGCTGGCCGACGAGCCCACCGGCGCGCTGGACTCCAGATCCGCCCGGATGCTGCTGGAGCGGCTGGAGGAGCTGAACCAGATCCGGCAGACCACCATTCTGATGGTGACCCACGACGCCTTCACCGCCAGCTGCTGCCACCGGGTGATCTTCCTGCGGGACGGGCAGATCTTCCTGGAACTGAGCCGGGGCGGGATGGACCGGCGGGCGTTCTTCGCCCAGATCATCCGGGTAGTGTCCCAACTGGGAGGAGAGATGGAAGATGTTCTCTAAGCTGGCCCTGCGGAACGTCCGCCGCTCCTTTCGGGACTACGGGGTGTATCTGCTCACCCTCACCTTTGGCGTGTGTCTGTTTTATACCTTTAATTCCATCGACGGGCAGGGGGTAATGGTCTATCTGGCTCAGAGCCAAAACCCCATGGCCCAGCTGATCCAGACCATTCTGGATATTTTCTCCGTCTTTGTGGCGGTGGTGCTGGCCTGTTTGATCCTGTATGCCAACACGTTCCTCATCCGCCGCCGCAAGCGGGAGCTGGGGACCTATCTGCTGCTGGGCCTGAGCCAGCGGCAGGTGTCAGGACTGCTGGTGCTGGAGACGCTGGTCATCGGCCTGATCTCTCTGGCGGCGGGGCTGCTGTTGGGCCTGGCGGCCTCCCAGGGCCTGTCTGCCCTCACTCTGTCCATGTTCTCCATCCGGGTGGACGCCTTCGCCCTGGCCTTCTCCCCTCGGGCAGCGGTGCGCACAGTGGGCTATTTCGGCCTGATCTTTCTGCTCGTGATGGTGTTCAGCGGCATCCAGGTGTCCCGGGCCCGGCTTATCGACCTAATGCAGGGGAGCGGAAAAATGAGGAGCTGCGGGAGAGGCCCTGGGGCTGGCGGTGGTCCAGTTCGTGCTGGGGGCGGTCTGCCTGGCGGCCGCCTATGCCATCCTGCTGACCTTTGGCATGGCCATCGCTGTGGCGGTCCTGCCCATCTGTGCGGCCATGCTGTTCCTGGGCACCCTGGGCACTCTGCTGATCTTTAAGTCCCTGTCCGGCTTTGTGGTGAAGCTGGTCCAGAGCCGGCCCGGGCTCTACTTCCGGGGGCTGAACCTATTCACCCTGCGCCAGTGGCTGAGCAGGGTCCACTCCACCTACCTGTCCATGACGGTCATCTGCATCCTGCTGCTGCTGGCCGTCGGCATCACCGCCAGCTCCATCGGACTCAACTCCACCTTGGAGGCGGCGGCCGATGAAGAGGCTCCCTTTGATCTGACGGTACAGAATCAGTCCGCCGACAGCGCGGGCCTTGTGGACTTCCCGGCCGTGCTGGCGGAGGGCGGCTTTGACCTGGACCGTCTGGGAGAGCAGCTGGACGTACTGTTTTACTACAATGACCCAGCGGTCACCGGGGTGGAGGAGGTGTCGGCGGCTATCCGGCTCTCCGACTATAACGCCCTGCTGGCCCACGGCGGGCGGGGGAGCTGTCAGGAGGAGGTGCCCATGGTGCCTGACGACCCAGAGCGCCGGGCGGTCACCGGCGGGCTGTCCCTGAGCTACGCAGTGGTCCCAGACGAGCTGGCTGGACAGCTGGAGGTGCGGCGGCAGGTGTGGTTTGTGGACTACGCCGGAGGGGACGAGGAGCGGACGGAGGCCGAGTTGATCCAGCTGATCCGCCCCCTGGACCTGGACTACGCCCTCCACTTCTCCAGCCGCCTGGACGCCTATCAGAGCATCATGGGCTCCAAGATCCTGGCCCTGTTTCTGGGGCTGTATCTGGGCTTCACCTTCCTGCTGGCGGCGGCCGCGGTGCTGGCCCTCCAGCAGCTGAGCCAGGCGGCGGACAACCAGAAGCGGTACGCCATGCTCCGCCGGCTGGGGGCGGACGACGGCCTCATCGCCCGCTCGGCCTCCCAGCAGGTGGCTCTGGCCTTCCTGATGCCCCTGGGGCTGGCCCTGATCCACTCCATGGTGGGGATGAAGGCGGCCAACGACATCATTGCCACGGCGGGCGAGGTGGACTCGGTGGGGAGCAGCCTGGCCACAGCCGCTGTGCTGATCCTGGTCTACGGAGGCTACTTCCTGGCCACAGCCCTGGCCTGCCGTCGGATGGCCCGGCAGAGCTGGACCAAGCTTGAATGAAAGAACAGCGGCTCCGCGGAAGAGAGCTTCCACGGAGCCGCTGATTTGATGTTTTAAAATTTTGCGCCGCCGAACTCTGCCAGCTGAAGGCCCTTGTTCCGGTCCTGGACCCACTGGATGGACCACTGGGAGGCGAACAGCAGCAGCTGATTGCCCTTGTAGTCCTCCACCAGCTTGGCGTCGTTGGGGAGCAGCAGGTCCTCCTCCTTCAGCGGGGGTGTCCTCGTCCTCCTTCACGATCCAGCGCAGGTACTCGAAGGGCAGGCCCTCCTTGTACAGCTCCACGTTGTACTCGCTGCGCAGGCGGTACTCCAGCACGTCGAACTGAAGGGTGCCCACCACGCCTACGATGACCTCCTCCATGCCGGTGTAGGGGTCTTGAAGATCTGAATGGCGCCCTCCTGGGCGATCTGCTCCACCCCTTGAGAAACTGCTTGCGCTTCATGGTGTCCACCGAGCGGATACGCTCAAAGTGCTCCGGGCGAAGGTGGGGATGGGGTCGAACTGGAACTTTTTCCCTGGGGCGCACAGGGTGTCCCCGATGGAGAAGATGCCCGGGTCGAACACGCCGATGATGTCCCCGGCGTAGGCCTCCTCGATGATCTCCCGTTCTGCCGCCATCAGCTGCTGGGGGCGGGAAAGACGGATCTTCTTCCCGCCCTGGAGGTGGTAGACCTCCTTATCCGCATCAAAACGGCCGGACACCACCCGCATAAAGGCGATGCGGTCCCGGTGGGCCTTGTTCATGTTGGCCTGGATCTTGAAGACAAAGGCGGAGAAATCGTCATCAAAGGAGTCGATGATATCCTCTCCCGCCTTCCGGGGCAGGGGAGGCGTGGTCATGCGGAGAAATTCCTCCAGAAAGGGCTCCACGCCGAAGTTGGTGAGGGCGGAGCCGAAGAACACCGGAGACAGCTTCCCGTGGCGCACCCGGTCCATGTCGAAGTCGCAGGAGGCCCCGTCCAGCAGCTCGATCTCGTCGGTGAGCTGGTCCTTTTTGGCCTGGCCGATGAGCCCGGCCAGAGCCGGGTCGTCCAGCTCGATCTGGGTGGCAGTGGCGGCCCTGGCGTTGGTGTTGGAGGTGAAATGGATGATCTGGCGGTTCTGGCGGTCGTAGACGCCCTGGAACTCCTTGCCGCAGCCGATGGGCCAGTTCATGGCGTAGGTGTCGATGCCCAGCTCCTTTTCCAGCTCCTCGCACAGCTCAAAGGGGTCCCGGGCCTCCCGGTCCATCTTATTGATGAAGGTGAAGATGGGGATGTCCCGCATGGCGCACACCCTGAACAGCTTCCGGGTCTGGGCCTCCACGCCCTTGGCCGCGTCGATGACCATGACGGCGGAGTCGGCGGCCATCAGGGTGCGGTAGGTGTCCTCAGAAAAGTCCTGGTGTCCCGGGGTGTCCAGGATGTTGATGCAGAAGCCTTCATACTGGAACTGCATCACCGAGGAGGTCACCGAGATGCCGCGCTGCTTCTCGATCTCCATCCAGTCGGAGGTGGCCGCCCGGGTGTTCTTCTTGCCCTTCACCTGGCCGGCCTGGGCGATGGCCCCGCCGTAGAGCAGGAACTTCTCCGTCAGTGTGGTCTTGCCCGCATCGGGATGGGAGATGATGGCAAAGGTCCTTCTGCGCTTGATTTCAGATTCATATTGAGACATGAGCTTCACTCCTGAGTCAGTGGGATGGGGGGGCAGGCGGCGCTCAGCCCTGCTGCTCCTTCTGCCGCTCCAAATACTCGTCATAGGTCAGCTTCCGGTCGATGAGCCTGCCGTCCTCAGTGAAGTCGAAGACCCGGTTGCACACCGTCTGGATGAGCTGGTGATCGTGGGAGGAGACCAGCACATTGCACTTGACCGCCTCCAGGCCGTTGTTCAGGGCGGCGATGGACTCCAGATCCAGGTGGTTGGTGGGCTGGTCCAGCATGAGCACGTTGGCCCCGGACAGCATCATCCGGGAGAGCATGCACCGCACCTTCTCACCGCCGGAGAGGACCTTCACGGGCTTATACACCTCGTCGCCGGAGAAGAGCATCCGGCCCAGGAAGCCACGGAGATACTGCTCCTGGGGATCAGGGGAGAACTGGCGCAGCCACTGTACCAGATTGTCGTCGCAGTCCTTGAAATATTCGGTGTTGTCCTTGGGGAAGTAGGAGAAGGTGGCGGTCTGCCCCCACTTCACAGTGCCCTCGTCGGGCTCCATCTCGCCGGCGAGGATCTTGAACAGGGCGGTGTGAGCGTTCTCATTGTCACCCACAAAGGCGATCTTGTCCCCGTGCTCCACAATGAAGGAGACCTTGTCCAGCACCTTCACCCCGTCGATGGTCTTGGATACATCGGTGACAAAGAGGATGTCCTTGCCCACCTCCCGGTCGGGGGAAAAGCCCACCCAGGGGTAGCGGCGGGAGGAGGCAGGCATCTCCTCCACGGTGAGCTTGTCCAGCAGCTTGCGCCGGGCAGTGGCCTGCTTGCTCTTGGACTTGTTGGCGGAGAAGCGGGAGATGAAGTCCTGGAGCTCCTTGATCTTCTCCTCGTTCTTCTTGTTCTGATTCTTGATGAGCTGCTGCACCAGCTGAGAGGACTCATACCAGAAGTCGTAGTTGCCCACATACATCTTGATCTTGTTGTAGTCGATATCCACGATGTGGGTGCAGATGGTATTGAGGAAATGGCGGTCGTGGCTGACCACGATGACGGTGCCCTCAAAGTCCAGCAGGAAGTCCTCCAGCCAGTTGATGGCGTCGATGTCCAGGTTGTTGGTGGGCTCGTCCATCATCAGAATGTCCGGATTGCCGAACAGGGCCTGGGCCAGCAGCACTTTCACCTTCAGACGGGCATCCAGGGTGGCCATGTCGCTGGTGTGATACTCCGTGCCGATGCCCAGCCCCTGGAGAATGCGGCTGGCGTCACTCTCCGCCTCCCAGCCGCCCAGTTCGGCGTACTCCTCCTCCAGCTCACAGGCCCGCATTCCGTCCTCGTCGGTCATCTCCTCCTTGGCGTAGATGGCCTCTTTCTCCCGCCCACCTCATACAGGCGCTGGTTGCCCATGATGACGGTGTCCATGACGTTGTAGGCATCATAGGCGTTCTGGTCCTGCTTCAGTACCGACATGCGCACGTTGGGCAGGATGGACACGGTGCCGCTGGTGGATTCCAGGTCCCCGGACAGGATCTTCAAAAGGTGGACTTGCCAGCCCCGTTGGCGCCGATGATGCCGTAGCAGTTGCCCCGGGTGAATTGCAGGTCCACGTGAGAAAACAGGGCTGTCCGCCGTACTGCAGCCCCAGATCGGTGACGGTGATCATAGTCGTCTCGCTCCTTACACTCCATGGTAAAAACAGTTTGCGTCCGCTCAGTGCACAAAGGGCGGCACGCCCGCGGTCTGCCCGCCCCGAAACGCCGTGCGGTCCTCTGCACACTGAGGTTACTATCTTATCACAAACAGGAGGAAAAGGATAGAGTATTTTCCGGAAAATTGGGGGCATTTTTTCGTTTACAGCTGTTTTTTTGACCAACAGGACAGCGGAAAGGGAGAAAAAGCGCCCCAGGACTCTCCACTGGGAGATCTCGGGGCGCGGAGGGGGAGTCAGTGCCGTGCGGGCCTCTCCGGCGGACGGGAGGCCAGGCGCAGGGCTCGGCGGAGCTCTGAGGCTCGGGCTGGGGAGAAGGCGGGGGCTCCGCCGCCGAAGTAGAGCTGGTCCAGACAGCGGGCCAGCTCCCCCAGCTCTTGGGCACAGCCGGGCAGCTCCGCCGCCGCCCGGTCCAGGAAGGCGCGGCAGGTCTCCCCCGGCCGGCGGCCCCTACGGCGGCGCTTCAGGCGGCGGTCCAGCCACACCAGCACGCCGGCGGGGGTATTCCGCCGGGCCAGGTAGGTGAGCTGGAAGCGGACGCGGTCCGCCAGCCGGGACCACAGCATTGCCAGGGTGTCCCGTGGGCTGCGGCGGTCCACGACGCGGCCCCTGCGGACCGGAGGGTGGGACCGGGTGCGGCTTCCGCCCCGGCGGAGGGCCCAAAGGATCGCGCCGACGCCGGCCAGCAGGACCAGGCCGGCCAGCACATAGAGGACCGCATCGCTGCTCTGGACGGCCTCGCCGGCCGGGCCGCCTGCGGCGGAGATGGGATCGGGCAGGTTTAGGGAGCCGGTCTCCGGGGCAGGGAAGAGGGAGAAGAGCCAGCGGAAGAACCGGTCCAGAAGGGCCAGCGCCCCAGAGGCCAGCTCACGCAGCCAGCCGGTGAGGGCGGTGAGGGCCTGGGCGGCGGTGCCGGTGAACAGCAGCACGCACAGGGCTGCGCCCCCGCCCAGGGCGGCCAGCAGAAGGAGAAGGAGCAGACGCCCCCGGAGGGAGCCGGCGGCCTGTCCGCCGGGACGGCTGTTGGAGGCTCTCTGTCCGGCCAGGGCTGCCAGGGCCAGCAGAGTGCCGGCGGCGGGGGCCAGGGCTGTGTCCAGGGGGAGGACACCGGCGGCGGTGCACAGGGCGGCGGCCAGCAGGACCAGGGAGGCGGTCTCGAAGGAGACCATCAGCTGCTCCGCGGGCGTGGGGCGGATCAGCAGCTCATAGCAGCGGAAGTAGGAGAAGCCCCACATGGCAAGCAGGCACAGCCAGGACAGCAGGGAGGGATAGCGCACCCCCCACAGCCAGACGACGGCCCCCTGGAGGGCCAGAGCGGCCAGCGCCAGAAGCAGGACGGAGCGCTGGGTCCGGGGGCGCCGGAGAAACAGGGCCAGACCCCCACAGGTCAGGGAGAGGCAGACGCACCAGATGAGCAGGCCGGCCGGATCAGACCGGCCGGTCTGACGGAAGGCGAAGATGGAGAACAGGGTGTGCAGGGCAGTCACATTGGACAGCAGGCCGGCCAAATCGACAAGGCGGGAACGGCTCTGGTTCACGGGCGGCTCCCCCCTTTCCGCAGGGAGTCCAAGGAGAGGGACCGGAACCCGGCCCGGGCGGGGACCTCCCAGTCCTGGGCGCACAGCACCCACAGCTGCCCTGGGTCCAGCCGCTCCATCAGGGCGGCGGGGAGGCGGCTGCCGGAGCAGGTGATCAGATAGGCGGTGCCGGACTGGGGGGCTGCGTCGGCGGCGAAGCGGGAGGGGAGAAAGGCCGGCCCCTGGGGGGAGCGACTCTCCTCTGGGACCCGCTGGGCCAGGCAGCGGTAGCCCGCCAGATAGAAGAGCAGGTCGTCCCCGCCGCCCTCCCCGGAGGAGACGGTCATGGGACCGAAGAGGCGGGAGTGGGGGAGGGAGAGGGAGCAGTCCACCCCTGCGCCAGACAGGCCGGAAAGGACGGAGGCCAGTACCTCCAGGGCCCCCTCCAGCTCCCTCCAGTCCTGGGAGAGACCGCAGAAGGATTCCCCATCCAGCAGAAAGCGCAGCCCTCTGGGCTGGATGGTCTGGTACAGGTTCACCGGCGTGCCCTGCTCCCGGGCGGCCATGCGCCAGTTGATATGCTTCCAGCTGTCTCCGGGCTGGTACTCCCGGCAGCCCCGGAGCACGGTGTTGTCCTCCATCCACCCCTGACGGCCGGCGGCGCAGTCCCACTGGGGGCGGAGAAAGAGGGAGAGGTCCACCTCCACCGGCCGGGGATAGACGGCGATGGCCGGGATCTGCCCGGCGGGGAGGGGCTGTTCCCCCTGGACCAGCCCGAAGCCGTCCCCGGAGCGGGCCACCAGTCGGTGGACCCGGTACAGTCCCCGCCGCTGGGCAGTCCAGGTGCTCTCAACCTGGATGGTCTGCCAGCTCCCCACAAAGGAGAAGGACTGGCGCAGGGCGGGGACCGGGGCGCCCCCTTCCTGATCCGGGGCGGGCTGCAGATAGGACTCAAAGGCATCGTCCGGGGTGAGGCACCCCTCCTCCGGGGCGTTTTGGGACAGCTCCAGCCAGATCAGCGGCAGAGACTTCCCGTTCTCCAGATGGTAGATGAGCTGGGTCTGCTGCCCGGGAAAGAGCCGGGGGGGGGCACTCCACCTGGATGGAGACGCCGCGTATGGCTCTGCTCCCCACCACCGGGCGGCCAGCCCCAGCAGGAGGAAGAACAGGCATACCCCCGCCACCCCGCCGCTGCCCAGGCGCAGGGCCAGCAGGACCCCGGCCCCGAACAGCACCAGGGCAGGGGAAGAGATCAGCAGGCTGGAGCCCCGGCCGAACAGGGCCTTACGCTCCATGGAACTCATCTCCCGCCGCCGGGGGGACGGGGAGCTGGGCGGCGATCTGGTCCAGCACCCCGTCAGCGGTGACACCGGAGAGCCGGGCCTCGTTGGTGAGCAGCAGCCGGTGGGCCAGCACGGGGTGGATCAGGGCCTGGATGTCGTCCGGGGTAACGAAGGAGCGGCCCGCCATGGCGGCCCAGGCCCGGGCGGCCCGGAACAGGGCCCGGGAGGCCCGGGGGCTGGCCCCCATCCGGACCATGGGGTGGCTGCGGGTGGCCCCCACCAAGGAAACCAAGTAGCCGGCCACCTCCGGGGACACCCGGATCTGGGAGAGGGAGTCCTGGGCGGCCACCAGCTCCTCCGGGGAGGTGACAGTCTCCAGACCGTCCAGCGGGATGCTGTCTCCCAGGGAGAAGAGCATCCGCCGCTCCTCCTCAGGGGCGGGGTAGCCCATGGAGAGGCGGATGAGAAAGCGGTCCATCTGGGCGGCGGGGAGGCGGAAGGTGCTCTCCGACTCCACCGGGTTCTGGGTGGCCATCACCACAAAGGGGGTGGGGAGGGGAAGAGTCTCGCCGTCGATGGTGACCTGCCGCTCTTCCATGGCCTCCAGCAGGGCGGACTGAGTGCGGGGGACCGCCCGGTTGATCTCGTCGGCCAGCAGCAGATTGGTGAACACGGGGCCGGGCAGGCGGCGGAACTCCCCCCGGTTCCGGTCGTAGATGTTCATGCCCAGGATGTCGGCGGGCAGCAGGTCGGGGACGAACTGGATGCGCTTGGATCGGCAGCCGGACACGGCGGCCAGGGTCTTGATCAGGGTGGTCTTGCCTACGCCGGGCAGGTCCTCCAGAAGCACGTGGCCCTGGGAGAGCAGTGCCATGACGATCAGGCGGATCTGCGTCTCCTTGCCGTAGATGATCTTGGCGGTCTCCGCAGTCAGGCGGTCTGCCAGCTGAGCGATATCCATAGGGAGCTCCTCCTTGTGCCGGCTCTCGCCGGTTTTACAGATAAGCTCCATTTTACCACGATTTTTTGGGAATTCTATCCCCAATTTGTAAAGAAGTGCCCGACCCCGCCCCGAAGGGCTGGGCGGACAGTGCCCGGGCCTTCCGGAGCCGGAAGAGCGCCCGCATGGCGGTGCGCCGCTTTCTGAAATATCTGCCCTGTCAGGGGGCGGGAGCCATCCTCAGCAAGCCGGACGGGGACGGCTGGCGAAGTTCCCCGGAGGGGCAGACAGCAGAGCGGGGCGCTCCCGAAGGAGCGCCCCGCTCTTGGCGTGTGGGTGAGAGTATGGTTCTACTTGGGCTGATACAGCTCCAGGATGGCCCCGTCCTTCCACACGAAGGCCAGCTGGTCGCCCTGGTCGTTGGCCTGCATGGGGCCGCAGATGACGCTGTCCGCGTCGGCAATGTACTTCTCCAGGCTGTCCACCTTGTAGGCCACGTGGGGGCAGCGGTGAAGCACCTCGGGGAAGGGGGCGCCCTCCTCAAATTTCAGATACTCGATCTTGTAGTCGTAGTCGTCCACGTTGCTCACCCAGAACTTGGCCCCCTCGTTGTAGGTCATGCCGGGCTTTTTGTTGGTGATGGGGATACCAATGTGCATATACTCAGCGGACATGAAAGTTCCCTCCTGATCAGGCGTTTTTGATTTCCTGGTAGACCTCAAAGGCCTGCTGGGCGGTGTAGCCCCCGTGGACCACCTTGCCGATGGCCTGGGCCATGCCGGCGGGGCAGTCGGACTGGAAGATGTTCCGGCCCATGTCCACCCCGCGGGCCCCCTCCGCAATGGCCCGGTAGGCCATCTCCAGGGCCTCCAGCTCAGGCAGCTTCTTGCCGCCGGCGATGACGATGGGCACCGGGCAGGCGGCGGCCACCCGCTCGAAGCCGTCGCAGTAATAGCTCTTGACCACGTTGGCCCCGTTCTCCGCCAGCACACGGGTGGCCAGCTGGAAGAACTTTTCGGTGCGCTCCATCTGTTTGCCCACCGCCACTACACCCAGAGTGGGGATACCGTACCGGGCGCCGGCATCGGCGGTGCGGCACAGCAGCTCCAGGGAGCGGGACTCGCCGGGGGCGCCGATGAAGGTCTGGACAGCCATACAGTCCGCGTTCATCCGGACCGCGTTCTCGATGTCGCAGGCGATGCCGCCGCCATTGGACATCTCATCGAAGAGGACGGTGGTGTCATAGGTCACCCGGACGCACTTGGCCACCGGGGCGGCGGGGGAAATGCAGGAGCGGAGGATGCCCTTGGTGCCCATGAGCACGTTCACATAGGGGATCAGGGGAGGGATCACCACGTCGATGCGCTCCAGCCCGGCAGTGGGGCCCATGATGTAGCCGTGGTCAAAGGCCAGCATCACCGTGTTGCCCGACTTGGGATCAAAGAGGCGGGACAGACGGTTTTTCATGCCCCAGTCGCAGTGGGCGGCCCCCTTCACATAGAAGCCCTCCTGGACCGGGGCGATGTCCAGGTGATAGTCGTGGGCGGCCTTGTTTCCGATGTTGTCAGCCATGTCTTACTCCTTGCTGTACGCAGGGGTGTGGCAGGGGGTGTTCCACAGGCGGATGAACTCGTCGTCCCACTTGGCGATGTTCATCTGGAAGCCGGCGGCCTCCTGCACGGTGAGGATCTCTCCCACCATGCTGGCCACCACTTCCACGCCCTTGGCTTTCAGGAACTCCACGGTGTCCTTGAACAGCACCAGCATCTCCATCATGGTGGTGGCGCCGCAGCCGTTGATCATCACGAAGGCCTTGTCGCCCGCCTTCAGCTCCAGCTTCTTGGACAGGGCCTCGGCCACAGTGGCCACGGTATCCTTGGAGGACATCATGGGCACCCGGACGCCGCCGCCCTCGCCGTGCTGGCCGGCACCGATCTCCATCAGGTCGGTCTCACCCAGGTCGCCGAAAGACATGCCGTTCTGGGGGTGGGTGGCGTCGGTGGACTTGACGGTGACAGAGGCCATGCTGTCGGCGTACCGCTGGGCGATCTCGGCCACCTCGTCCAGGCTCTTGCCCTCCCGGGCGGCGGCGGCCGCAATGTGATACAGGGCCACCGCACCGGCCAGGCCCCGCTTGTTGTCCTCCCGCTGGGGTCGTACTGGATCTCCTCGCCGGTGACCACCTGGCGGAAGTTCAGCCCAGCCTTCTGGGCCAGCTTGATGGCCTGCTTGCCCGCCAGCTGGTCGCCGGCGTAGTTCAGAGTGAGCAGCAGAACGCCGTGGCCCTTGTCGGCCAGCTTCATGGCGTCAAAGACCAGCTTGCCGTTGGGGGCGGCGAAGATATCGCCCACCGCCTGCACGTCCAGCATTCCCTTGCCCACAAAACCCGCCTGGGCGGGCTCGTGGCCGGAGCCGCCGTAGGTGACGATGGTCACCCGGTCTGCGTCGGCCAGGTCCTTGCTGATGACTAGATGGCCGTCCACCTCCAGAATGTCGGGGTAGGCCAGGCCAAGACCCACCAGCTCCTCGTCGGTGATGGTCTCGGGGGAGTTGATAAACTTCTTCATTTTCATATATGGAGTACCTCCCGTTCAAAATCAATGGAGATGCGCTCAGGGCCGTGCCAGCCCCTGGAAGAAATAGGCCATGGAGGCGGCCCCGGCATCCGGGGTCCCGATGGTCTGCTCGCCGTAGCTCTTGGCACGGCCGAACTTGGAGACGAACTGCTTGCTGGCCTCGGCCCCCTGGAGCGCGGCCTGGGCGGCGGCGTCGAACAGCCCGGCCTCATCGCTGCCGGAGTAGGCAGCGATGGCCTGACTGGCGGGGATCAGGGCGTCCATCATGGTCTTGTCCCCCACCTTGGCGCCGGACATGTCGCTGAGGGCCTTCAGCGCTTTGGCAAAGATGGCCTGGATGCCCGCCGTATCGATCTCATTCCCCTCGGGGGCCTCCTCCTGGAGACCATCCAGCCAGGTGTTCCACAGGGGGACGGCACTGCCGCCGTTCAGGACCATGACAGCCATGGCCGCATCGTCCAGCATGGCTTGGATGCCGCCCTCTGACTCCCCTGCTGCGGCGGAGACGGCTTTGGCGATCTTGCTCATGGTCAGGCCGTGGTCGGCGTCGCCGAACCGGGAGTCGATCTCCGTCAGCTCCTGCTCTGCGGCGGTCACTGCCGCACAGGCGTTCTGAAGCCGGGATGCAAATTCCTGCTTGGTCATATGGTGTCACCTCCCTCCTGGACAAAACTTAGGAAAGCTCCTGCTGGGCTGTGTTACTTCTGTGCATAGATACTACTATAAAAGGTAACAAAAATCAATAGATAGATCTTTTTTCTCTATCATTCACGTAATGATATATTGAAATTTATACAAAACAGACAAAAATAGAACTCCCTGTGGAAGAACGATCCTCCACAGGAAGTTACATATGTTACTTATTGGCCCAGCAGGGACTTGACCAGCTCCGCCCGGGCTGCGATGTGGGTGAGGATCCCGGACCGCAGGGCGCCCCGCAGGGCTTTCTCACTGGTGTTGGCGGAGCAGACGCCCACGATATGAGGGCACTGCTTCAGCAGCTCCAGAGGGATCTGGATGGCGAAGTCCTGATCCGACTGGATCACCGTGCCTGCCTCGTTGAAGTAGTAGACCAGCAGCCGTCCACAGGTGTGCTGCTGCTGGAGCAGGCTGCCGTACCGGACCAGGGAGGCAAAGTCGGGGCTGGAGGGGTAGTTTCCGATGTTGACCAGGGCGGTGTCCATCTGAACCCACTGGTCCTGGATCTGGCGGTAGACCTCGGTGGAGCACAGCAGCTGCTTCTCCTCCAGGCTCTCCGGCAGGGCGGGGAGATAGAGGAAGTGGGGGGCGGCGCCCAGCTGCTGGGCCATGAGGCGGACGTTTTCGTTGGACTGGTAGTTGCGGGCAGGGATGCTGGCATTTCCCACCAGGGGGAAGATATCAGTGACGGTGCTGCTGGGCTGGGGATTTTCCTCCAGCCAGGTCACCAGCTGGCCGATCAGGTGGCCCCAGCCTACCCCCAGGCGGCGGGCGCCGATCTGCCGCAGCAGGTCCACGGCCCCCTGGGAGAGCAGCTGATTGGTGGCGTCGTCGTCCCGGCCGTCCTCCACCAGCACGCCCCCCTGGAGGGAGGTGGACAGCCGCAGCCGGTCCAGCAGGACAGCGCTCTCTTCCCCCGGTTCGTAGACGGTGATATGCACCACGCCCAGCTCCCGGGCCTCCCCCAGCATCCGGCTCACCAGGGGACGGGACACCCCCAGTTCCCGGGCAATGTCGATCTGCTTCCAGTCCTCCAGATAGTAGCGCCGGGCCACATGGGCCAGACGGAGGAGCTTTTCCTTGCTGGGCGCCAAGCCGCTCACCTGCCTTTCTACACCGCGGCTGTTACATAAGTCAACTGTACCATATCGGCATAACAAATGCAACGGGAAGGGGGAAGAAAATCCGCCCGGCAGGGAAGGGCCTCTGCCGGACGGGGGAAATCAGGGGGACACCAGAGCGTTGAGCACCCGGGAGGCCACATCTCCGGCCGCGGAGGAGCCGCTCCCGCCGTTCTCCACCAGCACGAGAAAGGCGTAGGGGTGGTCCTCATCCCGGAGGAAGCCGGTGAACCAGGCGTGGGGGGCCTGGCCGCCCCCCACCTCCGCTGTCCCCGACTTGGCGCACAGGTCCATATTGGGAAAGCGGCTGGTCCCGTAGGCGGCGGTGACGTTGTAGGCCATCATGTCGGCCAGGGTCTCGGCGGTGTCCCGGGCAATGAGGCGGCCGGTGCGGCGGGTGAACTGGGGCAGATCGGGCAGGCCCGGCGTGTCCACCTGAAGGAGCAGGCAGGGGACGGCGGCCCTTCCACCATTGGCGATGGCCCCCATGTAGACCAGCATGGAGCAGGGGTTCACCGCGTCGTGGTACTGGCCCACGCCTGCCCAGGCCAGGTCGTTGTCCGAAATTCCGGTGAGGGAAAAGCTGCCGGCGGCAGTGGGGATGCCGTTGACAGAGTAGCGGCTGGTCAGGCCCGCCTTCCCGGCATAGCGCTCCAGGGTGGAGCCGCCCAGCTCCACCGCCAGCTGGCCGAACACCACATTGCAGGAGTTGGCCAGGGCCTCTCGGATGTCCTGCTCCCCGTGGGCGGCGGTGCAGGTGACCGTCCCGTCCCCGATCTGGGCCGAGCCCTCACAGACCCATGTGCGCTCCTCCAGGCCGGGCAGCTCCTCCAGCGCTGCCGCCAGGGTCACCGTCTTGAAGATGGAGCCGGGCGGGAAGGTGGAGGAGAGAAAGCGGTTGAGATAGACACCATCATAGCTGGGATCGGTCTCCAAGCCGGAGGGGATGTTCCGGGGATCGAAGGAGGGGGAGGACACCAGGCACAGGATCTCCCCCGTCTGGTAGTTGTAGACGGCCACCGTGCCCTTCCGGCCGTTGAGGGCCCGGTAGGCGGTCTCATTCAGGTCCGCATCGATGGTGAGGTACACCTGATTGCCCCGCTGGGCCCCGAAGGCGCCGTTGAGCAGGTCAAAGCCGGTGAGGCGGTCAGCAAAAGCGGTGAGGGCCCCGGTGCCGATGCTGCCGTAGGGGTCGCCTACCACGTGAAGGATGGACTTGCGGCGGGTCTCCCCATCGGGATAGGTGCGGCTGCCCGACTGGTCCACGGCAGAGAGCACTTCACCGTCCCGGTCCAGCAGGGTGCCGCTGATGAGCTGTCCGGCGCTGTTGTACAGGTGGCGGTTGAAGGGGGAGGAGGCCCAGTGCCCCCCGTCGGAGAAGAAGCGGAAAAGGAAGAGGGCCAGGCCGGCCAGCAGCAGGCCGGCCAGCACCAGGCAGAGCACGGCCCGGTGTTCGATTTTTTTCACGGGACAGGTACCTCCTTTCCGGCGGGAGAGCGGATGGCAAAGCTGGACTTTTCCCGGGTGTCAGAGGCCTTCAGGAAGGCCAGCAGGCCCCAGGAGGCCAGCATGGCGGAGCCGCCGTTGGAGACAAAGGGGAGGGTGACGCCGGTGAGGGGGAGCAGGTCCATGGCCCCGAAGATGTTCAGGGCGGTCTGCACCACCATGAGTGAGCCCGCGGCGCAGGCGGCGATGGTATAGAAAGCGGAGCGGCCCACCCGGCAGGCCCGGGCGGCAAAGAGGGCCAGGGTGACGATAGAGACCACCGCCAGCAGGGCGATGAGCAGGCCCCACTCCTCGCACAGCATGCCGAATACGAGGTCGGTGTCCGCCGCCGGCACGGTGTGCAGCCAGCCCTCTCCGGCCCCCACCCCCACCAGGCCGCCGGAGGCGGCGGCCGACATGGCCCGGGTCTGCTGATAGCCGGTGGTGGAGGCGAACTCCCAGGCGTGGCCCCAGGAGGCGAAGCGGCGGAAGATGTAGGGCTTGAAGTTGAGGACCAGCAGGCCGGCAAACAGGGCCCCGCCGCAGATCAGGGACAGGGTGGCGAAGTCGCCGGAGCGGAGGTAGGCGATCACCAGGAAGGTGGCGAAGAAGATGAGGGCGGTGCCGAAGTCGCTCATCAGCGCCAGACAGAGCAGACATACCCCGGTGAGCACCATGAACAGCCCCAGGTTGCGCCTGTGGAACAGCCGCTCCAGAGTGGCGGAGCCGGCAAAGATGTAGAAGATCTTGGCCACCTCAGAGGGCTGAAAGGAGAGGGGGCCCAGGATGATCCAGTTGGCCGCCCCAAAGCGGGTCTGTCCCAGCACCAAGGTGACGGACAGCAGGGCGATGGCAGCCGCAGCCATCAGCCAGCGCAGCCGCTGGGTGCGGCTGGTGTCCCGCAGCCACACCCCCAGCACCACAAGGGCGGTCAGCCCCAGCAGGATGGCGATGAACTGCTTCAGCACAGAGCCAGGGGCGGAGGAGGCGGTGACGGCCAGGGAGAGGGTGGAGAGAAAGAAGGCGATGGTCTCCATCTCGAACCCCCGGGCGCCGCAGCGGCGCAAAGCCAGATAGTAGGTCCACATGACGGTGGGGAGGCCGGGGAAGAGGAGAAACAGGCTGGGGGAGACCGACGCCCCCGCACTGACGGCCAGCTGGAGGGCAGCCAGCAGCTGGAACAAAGTCAGCCACAGCAGGGAGGGCCACATGGGCAGAGGGGCCTCCTCCTGCCGCCGGCGGGAGAGCTGCTCCCCCTCCTCCCGGGACAGGGGGAGGAAGAGCAGGTCCACGCCCCCCACGGTGAGGGTGTCCCCCACCCGGATGGGGGTGCGCTGGGAGACCTGGACGCCGTTGACCTGGGTGCCGCCCTTAGAGCCCAGGTCCGTGACCCACCAGGAACCGGACTCGTCCCGGAGAAGGGCGGCGTGCTGGCGGGAGACGGTGGAAAAATTGAGGCGGATATCTGCGGAGGAGGAGCGGCCCAGGATATTTTCCCAGTGGTCGATGGGGAGGGAGCCGCCGCCGGGCAGGCTGAGCTGTCCCCACTGCTCCGGGGTGTGGGGGACCCGCAGCAGGCCGCGGATGGCCCGCACCAGCACCAGCAGGGCGAGGATGGGGAAGAGGAAGCGGACCAGGGCGGTGTACCACCAGACGGCTTGGGCGTGCTCTGTCAGCCAGGTGCCCAGGAGTTGGGGAAAGGCCTGGAAGGCGGAGATCGATTCAGACAAGGGGACCCCTCCTTTCGGGGACGGCAGACCGGCAGGGGACTGCAAGACAAGAGATCGGTGATATTGTATCACAGGGACTGGAGAAAGCAAGCGGGAGTTAAAGGAGAAACAGCGGGCCTCCGGAACGATCCCGGAGGCCCGCTGTTGAAAATGAGATACGGTCAGCCCTGCTCAGGGGTGCGGGGAGGCTTCCCACTGCCCTTGGAGCGGCCGTCCCGGCCCTTGCCCTGGAGCTGGTTGTGCATGTCCAGCATGGTCTGGGCGGCCAAATCGAAGTCGCTGACCTCCTCGTAGTTGTCCACCAAGTCGCTCTGTACCAGGTCGCTGTAATCCTCTTCGGCCTTCTTCTTTGGGTAGACGGCGCGGAGCATGATGGGGGTGACGATGGTGGTGGCAGCCACCATGATGACCATGGGGGCCAGGAAGATGGGGTTCATCATTCCAGTGGCGATCCCCTTGTTGGTAACGATCAGGGCTACCTCGCCCCGGGATACCATGCCAACACCGATGCGCAGGGACTCGGCGTTGGTGTAGCCGAACAGCTTGGCCCCCAGGCCGCAGCCGATGACCTTGGTGACGATGGCCAGCGCGATGGCGATGACGGTGAGCAGGATGACGGTCCCATCCATGGAGGAGAGGGTGACTTTCAGGCCCACACTGGCAAAAAAGACGGGGGAGAGGAGCATGTAGGAGAGGGTCTCACACTGGGAGTTGACATAGACGGCCCGGGTGGTGTTGGCGATCATCAGGCCGGCGAAGAAGGCGCCGATGATATCCGCCACACCGAAGACCTCCTCCGCCACATAGGCATAGAAGAAGCAGAAAGCCAGGAGATGACGGCGAAGCGCTTCCGGTTCCAGGAGGCAGAGTTCATCCACCGCTGGATCAGCCCGTGGAGGAAGTAGCCAGCCACGCCGGTAACAACAAAGAAAGCCACGATCTTGATCATCACGATGCCAAGGCTGATGCTGCTGTCAGAGGCACTGGTGATCAGGGTCAGCAGGATCAGCCCCAGAATATCATCGATCAGGGCAGCACCCAAGATGGCGTTGCCGGAACGGGTGGACAGCTTGCCCATCTCCTTCAGGGTCTCTACACTGATGGAGACGGAGGTGGCGGTGAATACGGTGCCCACGAACATGTTCTCCAGGAAGGAACCCCGTGGTTGAAGACCTCGGCCAGGACATAGCCGCCCGCCAGGGGACCAGCACGCCGATCAGGGCGATGAAAAGGCGGCTTTGCCGGATTTTTTCAGCTCCTGGATGTCGGTCTGGAGTCCGGCGCCGAACATGAGCACCACCACGCCCAGCTCGGAGAGCATAGCGAGGAAGTCACTGGGCTGGACCAGGTTGAGGATGCTGGGCCCCAGCAGCAGGCCGGCCAGCAGAGAGCCTACCACCTGGGGCATATCCACCCGTTTGGTAAGCATGGCAAAGCACTTTGTGACCAGCAGGATCAGGGCCACATCAAAAATAAAATGATATGATTCCATGGCAGATTACCTTCTTGCAGACGAAATGATGCGTAACTGTGGCGGCTGCGGCGGACGCCCTATGGGGAATTAAGAGAAGACATCAATGCCCCCAGACGTCCGGCCGCTGGGATCAAAGAAAGAGCAACCGTCTCCGTCAGCGTATGGATACTACCACAAACAAAAAAGAAAGTCCAGTGATTTGCACCGAGAAGGTGTACGATTTTAACAGAAACTGAACAACAATTTTGTTATGAACGTCAAAAGTGAGAAAATGGAAGGGAAAGAAGCAAATAAATAAATGAGAGAGGAGATCGCACTAGAAATGCCGCGCCCGGGGTCACTTCCGGGCGCGGCATAAGACAGATTTTCAGAAAAAGATCAGGCCTGGGCGAGGAAGTAGTCGGTCATCAGATCAATGGCCACGCCCAGCACCTCCTCCCGGGGAAGAAAAGCGTCGTTGTGCAAAGGGTGCTCGGCCTGGCAGCCAATGTGGAAATACAGAGAGGGGACCTGATGGCTGAAGTAGTAGAAATCCTCTCCGATCAGGCTGGGGTGGATGTCCGTGTGGACGTGTTCCTGTCCCAAGAGCCGGGCCGCATGGGTGGAAAAGCGCTGGAACAGCTCCGGTGAGTTGCGGAGGACGCCGTATCCAGCCTGGATGTCCACCTTGGCCTGCCCGCCGTACAGGGAGGCGATCTGCTGGGGGATCTCCCGAATGCGGCGGTGGAGGTAGTTTCGGCTCTCCTCACTGGTGGTCCGGACCGTTCCGTCCAGGACGGCCCGGTCACAGACCACATTGTAGCGCCCAAAGGTCTGGAAGGAGCCGATAGAGACGGAGACGGGCTCGAAGGGATTGACCTCCCGCCGGAGCTTCTGGACCAGGGCACAGTCGATCTCGGAGCCGATGACAATGGCGTCCACCCCCAGGTGGGGCTCCGCCGCATGGGCGGCAGTGCCCAGCACCTCGATGCGGAAGCGGTCGGAGGCCGCCATAATGGGGCCGGGCCGCAGCTCGATGTCCCCACCGGCAGAGAGGGCCACATATGCAGACCGTACATCTCGTCGATGTGCTGGTCGGTGAGAAACCGGCCTCAGTGACAGGGCGGGCGCCGCCCACCGGGTTTGCCTCCTCGGCGGGCTGAAACAGGACCAGAATGTTGCAGTTCAGCCGATCCTTCACCCGGTTCAGCTCACAGGCGATCCCAGCGGCGATGGCGGTGTGCATATCGTGGCCGCAGGCGTGCATGACTCCCTCGTGGACAGAGGAGAACGGAGCGCCGGTATGCTCGGTCAGCGGCAGGGCGTCGATATCCGCCCGCATGCACAGGGTCCTGGCCTTTCCTGCGTTGATGCGGACAAAGCCGCCGTTCAGCGCGCCGATGGGGCACAGTTCCAGTCCGTCCCGGGCCAGAAATTCCCGGATGCGGCGGGTGGTCTCCACCTCCTGGTTGCTCAGCTCCGGATGCCGGTGGATATCCCGGCGGAACTCCAGATAGCGGGAAGGATCAGCTTTCATACACAACCTTCTTCCTGAAAAGATGCTGGGGCAGGCCCCTTTGGGAGGCTCAGTCCACGGGCGGAGCAGCGTGTCCCCGTAGAGAGTGGGCTGCCGGTCCCGGAACATATGGATCAGGTCCCGGACCTCCCGGGTCTTGGTGTAGTCGATGGAGCCGGTGATGATCTCCTCCTCACCGCCGCCCTCCGCGATGATGTCGCCCCAGGGGTCGATGATGATGGAGTGGCCGCAGTAGGTCCCCATAGGGCTGGGGCCCACCCGGTTGCAGGCCACCACGAACATCTGGTTCTCGATGGCGCGGGCGGTCAGAAGGGTGCGCCAGTGGTTCACCCTGGGATTGGGAAAGTCGGAGGTGACCACCAGCACATCCGCCTTTTCAGGGCGTAGGTGCGGGCCAGTTCGCAGAAGCGGATATCATAACAGATCATCATGCCCAGGCGGCCCAGCTCGGTGTCATAGACCTCGGTCTTGTCACCGTTGGCGAAGGGACATGCTCGTCCATGTCGCTGTACAGATGCATTTTGCTGTAATCACCCACGATCTCCCCGCCGGTCGATGAGGAAGGTGGTGTTGCGCATCTTGCCGTCGGCGTGGAGGGTGGCGATGGAGCCGCCCACCACCCAGACCTGGTACTGCCGGGCCAGCTCCCGCAGCACCGTGACAGAGGGACCGTTTTCCGGCTCCACGAAGTCCTCCATGTGGTGGAACATCTCATCAGAGAAACCGGCGGACCAGTCCTCAGGCAGGACGACCACGTCGGGACGGGGGTCCTTGGCCATAGCCTGGGCAAACAGCTCCCGGACCCGCTTGAAATTGGCCTCGGGATCGCAGAACGCGATGTTGGTCTGAAGCAGTGCAAAGTTCGTCATACAAACATCTCCAATCTGATCAAATGCCGTTCACATGGTGTACAAAATGGCGCGGATGAGGACATAGGCGAAGGTGATGACAGTGATGACCCAGCCGTTGGCCAGCATGGCCTTGATGTTCTTGGAGCGGGCCAGGCCCATCTGTCCCACCATATCAACGGTGGGGGTGACGAAGAAGGTGACCTGGCAGCCCACCAGGACCACCATGCCCCAGATAGGCATGGCGATATTGAGGGACTGTACCATGGGGAGGAACAGCTCGTGGATGATCTGCGCCTGAGCCACGCCGGTGCCGGAGATGCCAAAGATGCCCACTGCGGCGCTGAGCATGAGGAAGGCGACCTCGCCGCCCACATCGATCAGGGGCTGCATGAGCTGGCAGACCGCATCGAAGGCGCCGGAGGCGCTGACATAGTTGAGGAAGGGCTCGAACAGGACGAACATGAAGAACATCCAGAACATTTTGGAGCCGCCCTGAATCATAGCCGTGAGGGAGGACTGGAAGGACAGGCCGCCCACCAGGCCTACCACGATAGAGGCCGTCATCATGACCAGGATGGCGTAGCTGGCGCCGGCGCCCACCACCAGGCCGTAGCCCAGCATAACGGCCATCACCAGCAGGAAGGCCAGGGTGGCGCGCTTGCAGCGGGCATCCGGGACAAAGGCGGAAGCGTCTTCCCCCGACTCCTCATAGGCCTCCAGCGCCTCGGTCTTCCGCTGGGTGCGGCAGGCCATGAAGAAGGTGGAGCCCCAGACGATGACGGCCAGAGGGATGCCGGCGGTGATGAGGTACTGTCCGTAAGAGAGCCCGGTCAGGCCGGTGATGGTGACCACCGGGGGGACGAAGGGGCCTACATACAGGCCGGTGGCTCCGGCGCCGTGGAGAATGACGCCCAGGGTGGAGGGGGTGAGCCCCACGCTGGCCACAATGGGGATCAGGATAGGGGCGATGATGGCGTTGGAGCCGGCCAGGGTGCCCAGCAGGGAGACCAGCAGGGTGGAGGTGATCATGGAGATCAGAATGGCCATCTTCTTGCTTTTCAGCTTGAAGCGGTTGACCACCATGTACACCAGGTTATGTGCCACTTTTGTCTGGGACAGGACTTCCGCCAGACCAGAGCCCAGGACGATGATGAAGCCGATGAGGGCACAGAAGGAGCCCAGGGAGGCGTAGAGCGTGTCGGCGAAGCCGGTAATGGATTCTCCGGTGAGGATCGCGCCCAGAATCACGCACAGAAGGACAGAGACGTTCATGTCCTTGCCCATCATCATCAAAACGATGTAGAGCAGCAAGGGCAGGAAGCCGAAGAGGGGATGCAGCCCAAAGATCATAGTTTCCATCTCCTTTTTCATTCTCGGTTTCCGTTGGGACAGGCATATTATATTCCTGCACCTTCCGGAGGCCGGCTTCTGCCGGAGGGCGCAAAATACCGGAAGAAAAGGAGCGGAATCAGATGGTCAGAGGTAGATGTGGTGCTCCAGGGCAATTTTGTCCTGCAGCTCCATCCGCTCCAGGGTCTGCTGGGCGTTCAGACGGCCCAGGGAGGTGATAAAGCAGTTGCACAGGGTGATGGCTCCCACGGGGAGAAGTTCCCGCCGTTGGGGCGATCAGCACCTCGGTGGCTTTCAGCGCGATGGGGAGGTGAGCGAGTCGGTCAAAGCGACGATCTTGCAGCCCGCCCGGTGGAAGTGGGATACGATGTCATAGGAGGAGCTGGTGTACCGGGCATAGGAGATGACCAGCAGGCAGTCCTCCGGACGGACATCACTGAGCGCAGTGGGCAGGTCGCTGGTGGAGGTGGTGAGCAGATGGACGTTGTCACACATCTGCTGGAGCATGAAGGCCAGATAGTAGGCCGTGGCATAGGAGGAACGCATCCCGGCGATATAGATGGTCCGGGCCTGATGCAGGATCTCCTGGGCGCGGGCAAAGGAATCCCGCAGCTGGGTGTACAGGGCCTCCAGCAGGCCGATGTTGTTCTGGATGGTCCACTGAAGGGAGTCCGGTCCGGCGTCCTCGGCAGGGGTCTCCCGGCGGAGCAGGGATTTCAGCTGGCCGAAGGGGCCCACTGCTTCTGGTGCTCATAGAGCCCGCGCTGAAGGTCCGGATAGCCCTGAAAATCCAGCCTGCGGGCAAAGCGGGTGATGGTGGCCGGACTGATCCCGGTCCGCTGGCTGAGCTCATTGATGGAGAGAAAGGCCACCTCGTGGAGATTTTCCAGAATAAAATCAGCCAGCCTCCGGTGGCTTTGGAAAAAGAATCGTAGTGGGTGCGGATCTGGGTGACAACATCTTTTGTCTGTTCCATAGTACAGTTTCCCTCTTTACGATCATAAAATGGCGGACTTGGGGCGGAAAAGCACAGCCCCGACAGAACCATTATAGGAGGAAACCGCCAGAAAGGAAACTGTTTTTCAACATTTTGGCACTCAGATAGGCAATCTTATTTTTGATGCGGATGAGCCGGCTGTTGGTGCGGCAGAAACGGGGAGCGCGGTCCTGCTTCCCCTTGAAGCGGCGCACTGCGGCGCGGTAGTCTTCCAGATCCCGGCGGAGAAAGAGCATCAGGGAGCCGGCGATCAGCACACCGGCGGACACCCCGTAGAACAGGGTGGACCAGGGGCGGTGTGCTCCCTGTACAGAAAACAGGTGGCGGCAAACTGGACCAGAAAGACGGCCATGTTGATCTGCATGACCATCAGGGCACCCTGGATGTGTCCACGGGCTCCCAAAGGGCGATGCCCACCAGGACGGCCCCGCCGGCCAGCGCAAAGGGGAGGGAGCTCCCTGTATAGGAGTGGGAGACCAGCCCGATCAGGCGGTCCAGCACTACGATGACCGCCCAGGAGGCCATGATGATCTGTACGGTGCGGTGCGCCCGGCGGAAGGAGGCGTCAGACTGTCTGGCGCTGCGGATCTTCTGCATCAGGGAGTCAGGGCGGAGCTCAGGGTCGGGGCGCATAGGGATCCCTCCGTTTTCAGATTCAGTAACTGCATTATAACAAAATGAAAATGTATTTTCAATATAGAAAAAGAAATGAAAATATAAAACCATTTTTGGAGCATCTGCTGAAAATCAGGCGCGCTTTGGCCAAACAGACCTGAAAGCGGGGAGGTCTGAGGAGGTGCGTTCAGGCACGATCCGGATGAAATGAGGGAAAGCGAAGGCCGCATCGGTTTTTGGCCTTGATTTGAGGGGCTGAATCCTCTAAAATGGGAATATACAGAACACAGCGGTCCGGCGGGGCAGTGACGCCCCGCTGTTTTTGGGACCGGAAGGGGAACCATGAGAAAGCTGGTCATTGGAATTTTAGCCCATGTGGATGCGGGGAAGACCACCTTATCCGAGGGGATGCTGTACACCTGCGGCACACTGAAGCGGCTGGGGCGGGTGGACCACCAGGACGCCTTTCTGGACACGGAGGCGCTGGAGCGGGAGCGGGGCATCACCATTTTTTCCAAGCAGGCGGTGCTGCCGCTGCCCGGTGTAGAGGTCACCCTGCTGGACACCCCGGGCCATGTGGACTTCTCCAGCGAGATGGAGCGTACCCTCCAGGTGCTGGACTGTGCCATCCTGGTCATCAGCGGGACGGACGGGGTGCAGGGGCACACCCGGACCCTGTGGCGGCTGCTGGAGCGCTATCACATCCCCACCCTCCTCTTTGTCAACAAGATGGACCTGGCGGGGGCGGACCGGGCGGTTCTGATGGCAGAGCTCCAGAGGCTGGACAGCGGCTGCGTGGACTTCGGCCAGGAGGGACCCGGGCTCCAGGAGAGCGTGGCCATGTGCGACGAGGGAACGCTGGAGCGATATCTGGAGCGGGGGCAGGTGGAGCCGGAGGAGATCCGGGCCCTGGTGGAGGGGCGCAGGCTGTTTCCCTGCTGGTTCGGCTCCGCCCTGAAGCTGGAGGGGGTGGCGGAGTTCCTGGAGGGGGTGGAGCAGTATGCCCCCCGGAAGTGCTGTCCCCCGCAGTTCGGGGCCCGGGTGTACAAAGTCGCCCGGGACGCCCAAGGGGTCCGGCTGACCTACCTGAAGATCACCGGGGGCAGCCTGCGGGTGAAAACGCCCCTGACCGGCGGGGAGGGGGAGATGCGCTGGGAAGAAAAAGCGGACCAGATCCGGATCTACTCCGGGGCCAAATACCGGGCCGTGGAGGAGGCGGAGGCGGGGACCGTCTGCGCTGTAACAGGGCTGAGCCGCACCAGGCCGGGAGAGGGGCTGGGCTTTGAGGCGGCGGGACAGCCCCCGGTGCTGGAGCCGGTGCTCACCTACCGGCTGGAGCTGCCGGAGGGGTGCGATCCCCACGCGGCTCTCCGGCAGCTGCGGGAGCTGGAGGAGGAGGACCCCCAGCTCCACATCCTGTGGGACGAGCGCCTGCGAGAGATCCATATCCAGCTCATGGGGGAGGTGCAGCTGGAGATCCTCCGCCAGGTCATCGCCCAGCGGTTCGGCGTGGAGGTCTCCTTCGGCGCGGGGAGCATCGTCTACCGGGAGACCATCGCCGCGCCGGTGGAGGGAGTGGGCCACTTTGAGCCCCTGCGCCACTACGCCGAGGTCCACCTGCTGCTGGAGCCCGGGGAGCGTGGCAGCGGCCTGCGGGTAGGGACCGCCTGCTCCACCGACCAGCTGGACCTGAACTGGCAGCGGTTGATCCTCACCCACCTGCTGGAGCGTGAGCACTTGGGGGTGCTCACTGGCTCCCCCATCACAGATCTGAGGATCACACTGGTGGCCGGCCGGGCCCACGAGAAGCATACCGAGGGGGGCGACTTCCGCCAGGCCACCTACCGGGCGGTGCGGCAGGGGCTGATGCAGGCGGAGAGCATCCTGCTGGAGCCTTGGTACGACTTCCGGCTGGAGCTGCCCGCCTCCTGCCTGGGGCGGGCCCTGTCCGACATCCAGCGGATGGGGGGCGGGGCGGCGGCCCCAGAGAGCCAGGGGGAGGAGGCAGTGCTCACCGGCGGGGCCCCGGTGGAGGGGCTGCGGGACTACGGGACTCAGGTGGCCGCCTATACCAGGGGCCAGGGCCGGCTGTTCTGCACCCCTGGGGGCTACCGACCCTGCGGAGATCAGGCGGGCGTGGTATCCGCCCTGGGCTATGACCCGGAGCGGGACACGGACAACCCTGCGGACTCGGTGTTCTGTTCCCACGGCGCCGGCGTTACAGTGAAGTGGGACCAGGTGCGCGCCCACATGCATGTGGACAGCGGCCTGCGCCTGGGCGGGGAGGAGGCGCCTCCTCCAGAGACGCCTGTCCGTCCGGCGGAGCGGGGGCCGGCGGGCTCACTGGAGCAGGACAAGGAGCTGATGGCCATCTTCGAGCGCACCTACGGCAAGGTGGAGCAGAGGGCCTTCCAGCCCCAGAAGAAGCCCGCCCGCACCAGCCTGGATGGGGAGAAGTACAGCATCCGGACACAGAAGCAGGGGCCGGAGTACCTTCTGGTGGATGGATACAATGTGATCTTTGCATGGGAGGAGCTGGAGCGGCTGGCCCGCCAGGATGTGGCCGCCGCCCGGGGGGCCCTGGAGGATATCCTCTCCAACTATCAGGGCTTCCGCAGGTGCGTGGTCATCCTGGTCTTTGACGCCTACAAGGTAAAGGGGAACCCGGGCTCGGTGGAGCGGCGGAACGGGATCTACGTGGTGTACACCAAGGAGGCAGAGACAGCGGACGCCTATATCGAGAAGACCACCTATGAGATCGCCCGGGAGCACCGGGTGCGGGTGGTCACCTCCGACGGGGCGGAGCAGCTCATCATCCTGGGCCACGGGGCCCTGCGCCTTCCAGCTGCCTCCTTCCGCCGGGAGGTGGAGGAGGCGGAGGGGGAGATCTCCGCCATCCTGGCCCGGCACAACCGGGGGGAGCGTTCCCGGCCGGTGAAGGAGGCGCTGGAGCGGGCCGCGGCGAAGGAGCGGAGCGGGCCCGGGAGCGGCAGGAAGAGGTGACCGCCCCGCCAAAGCAGAAGGCGGGACCGGCCGGGCGTCCCCGGAGCAGGGGGAGGCACAACCGGGGCTGGACCGGTGTATATGATATTTGAGACCGCCCGGGAGCTGTATCCCGGGCGGTTTTTTCTGCCTTTGCAGGAAAAAGGGAGAGGAAAATGAAAATTAAAAAAGAAGAAAAGCGGGCGGAGAGGACACAATTGTGAAAACTCACAATTGACTTTTTTCCAAGGCTTGTTAGAATATCACTAAATTATTTTAATTAAATAATTTGAACTAAAATTCGACAAGGAGTGTTTTTATTATGTTTGAGAAGGTCAAAGAGGTCATTCTGGATACCCTGAGCTGTGAGCCCGAGCAGATCACCATGGAAGCCAGCCTGGTGGACGACCTGGAGGCCGATTCTCTGGACGCCGTGGAGCTGAATCTGGCGCTGAACGACGTGCTGGGCTTCTCCCTCACCGACGAGGAGCTGAAGAGCATCGTCACTGTGGGCGATATCGTCCGTCTGCTGGAGGAGCATCAGTAAGCCATGGATCTGAATGAGATCAAGGCTCTGATGGACCGGTTCGACACCTCCGCCTGTACCGTGCTGGAGCTGGAGGAGGGCAACCTGCGCCTGCGCCTGGAGAAGGGGACCGCCCCCGTTTCGGTTGCCCCGGAGATCCAGGCCGCCCCGGCGGCCCCTGGAGCGGCTGCGCCCCAGCCCGCTCCGGCGGAGGAGGGGCAGACCCTGAACGCCCCCCTGGTGGGCACCTTCTACGCCGCCCCCGCCCCGGGGGAGGCCCCCTTTGTCAAAGCGGGCGACCAGGTGCGGAAGGGACAGACCGTCTGTGTGCTGGAAGCCATGAAGATGATGAGCGAGGTCCCCGCTCCGGCGGACTGCATCATTGAGGAAGTGCTGGTGAAGGACGGAGAGCTGGTGGGCTTTGACGCCCCCATGTTCCGCATCCGGGAGGTCTGAAATGTTCCGGAGGGTTTTGATCGCCAACCGGGGCGAGATCGCGGTGCGAATCATCCGGGCCTGCCGGGAGCTGGAGATCGAGACAGTGGCGGTGTACTCCGTCGCCGACCGGGACGCCCTCCATGTCCAGTTGGCCACCCGGGCGGTGTGCATCGGTCCGGCCCGGGCAGCGGAAAGCTATCTGAACCAGGCCGCCATCCTGACGGCGGCGGTAGAGACAGGCTGTGACGCTGTCCATCCCGGATACGGCTTCCTCTCTGAAAATCCGGACTTTGCCGACCTGTGCGCCAAGTGCGGGCTGAAGTTTATCGGTCCCTCCGGCGACGTGATCCGGCAGATGGGGAGCAAGGCGGCGGCCAAGGCGCTGATGCGCCGCTCCGGCGTGCCCGTGGTCCCGGGCTCCGAGGGGGCTGTGGACCTGGAGGAGGCCCGCCGGGTGGCGGACGAGGTGGGCTACCCCGTGCTGGTGAAGGCCTCTGCCGGCGGCGGAGGCCGCGGGATGCGCCGGGTGGACCGGCCGGAGGACCTGCCGGCCCTGTTCCAGGCCGCCCAGTCTGAGGCAGTGGCCTGCTTCGGCAACGGGGAGCTGTATGTGGAGAAGCTGATCCTCCACCCCGCCACATCGAGTTTCAGATCCTGGCCGACTCCCAGGGCAATGTGATCCATCTGGGGAGCGGGACTGCTCCATCCAGCGGAAGAATCAGAAGCTGATCGAGGAGTCCCCTCCCGGGCCCTCACCCCAGCTGCGGGAGGAGATGGGCCAGGCCGCCGTCCGGCGGCCCGGGCCGCCCATTACGAGAGCGCGGGTACCATCGAATTCGTGCTGGATGAGGACGGGCGGTTCTACTTTATTGAGATGAACACCCGCATCCAGGTGGAGCACCCGGTGACCGAGTTCGTCACGGGGCTGGACCTGGTGCGGGAACAGCTGCGCATCGCGGCGGGCCTGCCCTGAGCGTGGGGCAGGAGGAGGTCCGGCTGTCCGGCTGTGCCATGGAGTGCCGCATCAACGCGGAGGACCCCAGGGAGGGCTTTCGGCCCAGCCCGGGACGGGTGGAATTTCTTCATCTCCCCGGCGGGCCCGGGGTGCGGGTGGACACCGCCCTGTTCGGCGGCTACCAGATGCCGCCCTACTATGACTCCCTGTGCGCCAAGGTGGTGGTGTGGGCCCCCACCCGGCTGGAGGCGGTGCGCCGGATGCGCCGGGCGCTGGAGGAGCTGATGATCCAGGGGATGGTGACCACCGCAGAACTGTGCCATCTGATCCTCTATCAGCCCGACTTTGTAAAGGGGCAGTACCACACGGGATTCTTGGAAGAAAATCTGGAGACCCTGATGGCCTGGGACTGCGGGACGGAGGGTGAGTCCCGTCCCCGCCGGATGGTGAGATAGGAACCTTTTCAGCCGGAGGACCGGTTGAACGGCGCGGAGCGGAGGGAGAGGTCCCTCCGCTCCGGCCTGTGCGATGGAAGGAGCGCTATGGAAGAGATCTTTGCCCGCCGGAAGGCCCGGCTGATGGAGCTGCGGGCCCGGCGGAAGGGGAGGACGGCGAGCCCAAAAGGCTGGCGGCCCGGCCTGTGTTCGATAAGTGCCCCAGCTGCGGGGCGGTGGTGCCCAAGACGGAACTGTCCCACAGCCTGTATGTCTGTACGAAGTGCGGATACCACCACACCATCGGGGCCTACCTGCGGCTGGCCATGCTGCTGGACTCCAAGAGCTTCCGGGAGCTGGACCAGGACCTGGTGGCCCCAATGTGCTGGGTTTCCCCGGATATGAGGAGAAGCTGGAGCGCCAGCGGGATAAGACTGGCCTGATGGAGGCGGTGGTCACCGCCCGGGCCGGGTGGAGGGCCGCAGCGTGGCCGCCGCCGCCCTGGACAGCCGCTTCTTTATGGGCAGCATGGGAGCGGCCGTGGGGAGAAGGTGACACGCTGCGTGGAATATGCCCAGCGGAACAGGCTGCCCCTCATCATTTTCGCCAGCGGCGGGGCCCGGATGCAGGAGGGATCCTCTCCCTGATGCAGATGGCCAAGACCTCCGCCGCCATCCAGCGCTTCCGGGAGGCGGGCGGGCTGTACATCTCCTTTCTGACCCACCCCACCACCGGCGGGGTCACCGCTTCCTTCGCCTCCCTGGGGACATCACCCTGGCGGAGCCGGGGCCCTCATCGGCTTTGCCGGCCCCGGTCATCGAGCAGACCATCGGACAGACTCTGCCGGAGGGTTCCAGCGCTCGGAGTACCTGGAGGAGCACGGCTTTGTAGACCGGATCGTCCCCGGGGCGAGATGCGGGCCACCATCTCCAAACTGCTGCGCCTGCACGAGAAAGGAGGGACGTTCCGTGGCTGAGATCCTGACCGCAGCCCAGCGGGTGGTGCTGGCCCGGCATATTGCCCGGCCCGGGACGGCGGACTTTATTGCTGCCCTGTTTACCGACTTTTGAGCAGAAAGGGGACCGGCAGAACCGGGAGGACCCCAGCATCCTGGGGGCATCGCCCTCTACAAGGGCACCCTGTGACGGTGATCGGACACCGGAAGGGCAAGACTCTGGAGGAAAATGTGGCCTACAACTTCGGTATGCCGGGGCCGGAGGGATACCGCAAGGCCCAGAGGCTGATGGACCAGGCGGAGAAATTCAAGCGCCCGGTCATCACCTTTGTGGACACGCCGGGGCTTATCCGGGCTGGAGGCCGAGGCCCGGGGCAGGGCGAGGCCATCGCCTCCACCATCGCCCGGATGAGCTGCCTCACCGTCCCGGTGGTCACTGTGGTCATCGGGGAGGGGGCGGCGGCGCGCTGGCGCTGGCCGTGGCCAACCGGGTGCTGATGCTGGAGAACGCGGTGTACTCCATCCCTCTCCCCGAGGGGTCGCCTCCATCCTGTGGAAGGACGCCGGCCGCAGCGGGGAGGCGGCGGAACTGATGCGCATGACTGCCGCCGACCTGCTGGAGCTGGGGTGGCGGATGAGGTGATCCCCGAGCCGGAGGGCGGGGCCCACAGTGACCCCAGGAGGTGTTTGAGGCGGTGGACCGCAGCCTGTCCGCCGCCCTGGCCCGGGTGGTCAAAGAGGGCAGCTTGCCGCCCGCCGGCAGGAGAAATTTCGCAGAATGGGGAGCGCCGCCCCTGGAAGGAGAATCCATGAACGGACTGAGCATTTTGGGCACTGGCCGCAGCCTGCCCGACCATATCGTGACCAACGACGACCTGGCCCGGCGGGTGGAGACCAGCAACGACTGGATCGTCAGCCGCACCGGCATCCGGGAGCGGCGCTTCGCCCAGGGGGAGACCCTGACCCAGCTGGCCGTAGCCGCCGCCCGGCGGGCCATGGAGCGGGCGGGGGTCGGCCCCCAGGACATCGGTCTGTGCCTGATGGCCACTGTCACGCCGGACTGGATCACCCCCTCCCAGGCGTGCCTGCTCCACCAGGAGCTGGGCCTGCCGGAGGACTGTCCCGCTTTTGACCTGAGCGCCGGCTGCACCGGCTTCCTCTACGCCATGGAGACAGCGGCGGCCATGCTGCCCCGGATGGCCCGGCCCTGCGCTCTGCTGGTGGGCGGCGAGCTGCTCAGCCGCATTACCGATATGGATGACCGCTCCACCTGCATCCTCTTCGGAGACGGAGCGGGTGCCGCAGTGGTCAAAAGCACGGAGGGGGCCCCCTGGCACGCCCTGCTGGGCACCCGGGGCAACCGGGAGGCCCTGTGGGCGGCGGGCCCGGGCAACCACCCGGCCTACCTCCACATGAACGGCCAGGAAGTCTTTCAATTTGCCCTCAAGACTGTCCCGGAGCTGGCCCGGTCCCTGCTGGACAAGGCCGGGATGGACAGGGACCAGATCGACTGGTATGTGCTCCACCAGGCCAACCACCGCATCCTGGAGGGGGTGGCTAAGCGGATGAAGGTCCCCCTGGAGCGGTTCTATGAGAACATCGGCCGGTACGGCAACACCTCGGCCGCCACCATCCCCATTGCGCTGGACGAGATGGCGGAGCAGGAGCTGCTGCGGCCGGGACAGTGGATCATGTGCCTGGGCTTCGGCGCCGGGCTGACCTGGGGCGGAGCAATGTTCCGGTGGTGAGGAGCGCCGGGCGCTCTTTCCGCTGGGGACGTGGGGATGACAAACAAACTGCCTCGAGGGGCGGATGCGGGAGGAAACCATGAAATTGAATGAGCTTTTGGGGACGGAGTTCCCCTTTATCCAGGGCGGCATGGCCAACATTGCCACCGGTGAATTTGCCGCCGCCGTCTCCAACGCTGGGGCCCTGGGCCTGATCGGCGCGGGCGGCATGACACCGGACAGCCTGCGGGAGAACATCCGCCGGTGCCGAGAACTGACCGACAGGCCCTTCGGCGTCAATGTGATGCTGATGCACCCCCAGGTGGAAGAGATGGTCCGGGTGGTGGCGGAGGAGCGGGTGATGGTGGTCACCACCGGCGCGGGCAACCCCGGCGCCTATATCCCTGTCTGGAAGGAGTACGGCGCCAAAGTGCTCCCCGTGGTCCCCGCGGTGGCGGTGGCTAAGGTGGCGGAGCGGGCCGGCGCAGACGCGGTCATCGCCGAGGGCACCGAGTCCGGCGGACACGTGGGTGAGCTGACCACCATGGCCTTGGTTCCCCAGGTGTGCGACGCCGTGGATCTGCCCGTAGTGGCCGCCGGCGGCATCGCCGACGGCCGGCAGCTGCTGGCCGCCTATGCCCTGGGGGCCTGCGGCGCCCAAGTGGGCACCTGCCTGCTGGTCAGCCAGGAGTGCCCCATTCATGAAAACTATAAGCAGGCCATCCTGAAGGCCAAGGACAGCGGCACCATCGTCACCGGCCGGATCGCCGGCACCCCGGTACGCATCCTGAAGAATCAGATGGCCCGCACCTATGTCTCCAAAGAGCGGGCCGGCGCCACCATGATGGAGCTCGAGCAGTACACCCTGGGCAGCCTGCGCCGGGCTGTCTTTGACGGGGACACCAAAACGGGAAGCCTGATGGCCGGACAGGTGGCCGGGATGCTCCACGAGATCAAGCCCCTGCGGCAGATCTTCGAGGAGCTCTCCGCGGGCTGCGACCGCCGCCTGGCGGAGTTGAGAGGATAAGAATGGAAATACGAGGACATCACCTCTCCATTCCCGTTCTCCAGGGCGGCATGGGGGTGGGCGTCTCCCTGGGCGGCCTGGCGGGCGCGGTGGCCGCCTGCGGCGGCATGGGCACCATCAGCACCGCGGACGCGGGCTATCAGGAGCCGGACTTCCCCACCGACCCCGCCGGTGCCAACCTGCGGGCCCTGCGCCGGGAGATCGGCAGAGCGAAGGAGCTGGCCCGGGGGGCTGGGATGGTGGCGGTCAATGCCATGGTGGCCACCCGGCAGTTTGCCGATGCGGTCCGCACCGCAGTGGCTGCCGGGGTGGACGCGGTAGTCTGCGGTGCGGGCCTGCCCCTGGAGCTGCCCGCGCTGACCCAGGGGAAGACAGCCATCGCCCCCATCGTGTCCAGCCCCCGGGCAGCCCGGCTGCTCCTTAAGACCTGGGACAGAAAGTACCAGACCACCGCCGACTTCCTGGTGCTGGAGGGGAGCAGGGCGGGGGGGCACCTGGGCTTTGGGGAGGAGGCACTGAAGGAGGGGACTTGTCCCTCCTTGGAGGACCTGCTCCCCGGTGTGCTGGCGGAGACGGCCCCCTACGCGGAAAAATACGGGCACCCCATCCCGGTCTTTCCCGCAGGCGGGATCTGGAGCGGGGCGGACATGGCCCGGCTCACCCGGCTGGGGGCGGCGGGGATCCAGATGGCCACCCGCTTCATTGCCACCTGGGAGTGCGACGCCTCCCAAGGCTATAAGGACGTGCTGCTGGAGGCCGGGGAGGAGGACCTGGCCATCATCCACAGCCCGGTGGGGATGCCGGGGCGCGCGGTGCGCACCCCGCTGATCCGCCGGCTGGAGGCGGGGGAACGGCTGGAACCCCAGTGGTGCGCCCAGTGTATGCAGGGCTGCCGTCCTTCGGAGATCCCCTTCTGCATTACCCACGCACTGATCCAGGCGGTGAAGGGCAACCGGGAGGAGGGCCTGTTTTTCAGCGGGGCCAGCGTGGGCCTGCTGGACCGGATGTGCTCCGTCCGGGAGCTGATGGAGGAGCTGACAAGAGAATGGAGGGCATTGGCATGAAATTGGCCTTTTTATATGCGGGGCAGGGCACCCAGCACCCGGGAATGGGGCGGGACCTGTACGAGACTTATCCCGCCTTCCGGCAGGTGCTGGACAGCGCCCAGCTGGACTTTGACCTGAAAGAGCTGTGCTTCGAGGGACCGGAGGAGAAACTGTCCCAGACCCAGTACACCCAGCCCTGCATGGTGGCCTTTGCCGCCGGGGTGACGGCGGTGCTGCGGGAGAAGGGGATCATCCCGGAGGTGGCCGCCGGCCTGAGCCTGGGCGAGTACTCCGCCCTCCAGGCCGCCGGGGTGTTCGACTCCAAGACGGCGGTGGAGCTGGTTGCCTTCCGAGGGAAAGCCATGGCCCAGGCGGTGCAGGACCGGCCCTGCGGCATGGCCGCGGTGCTGATGCTGGGCCGGGAGCAGCTGGCGGAGTGCTGCCGTCAGGCCGGGGAGGCCGGTGTGGTGGAGATCGCCAACTACAACTGCCCCACCCAGCTGGTCATCGCCGGGGACGCCGCCGCCGTGGAGAAGGCGGGTGAGCTGGCCCTCCAGGCGGGGGCCAAGCGGGTGGTGCCGCTGAAGGTGAGCGGCCCCTTCCACACCTCCCTGATGGCGCCCGCGGGGGAGGCTTTGGCGGAAAAGTTCCGCAGCGTCGCCTTTGGGGAGATGAGCTTCCCGGTGCTGTTCAACTGCAAGGGCGGTCCCATGGAGGCGGGAGAGACCATCCCGGAGCTGCTGGTGCGCCAGGTTCAGAGCAGCGTCTATCTGGAGGACACCATCCGCGCCATGGCGGGGATGGGCGTGGACACCATCGTGGAGATCGGGCCGGGCAAGGCTCTGTCCGCATTTGTGAAAAAGACGGAAAAGGGCATCAAGACCTACGCGGTGGAGACGGTGGAGGACATCGAGAAGCTGTGTGAGGCGCTGAAAGGAGAGCAGGCATGAGCTTGAAGGGAAAAGTGGCCCTGGTCACCGGCGGGAGCCGGGGGATCGGCCGGGCGGTCTGTCTGGAGCTGGCCCGCCAGGGGCGGACGTGGCGGTGAACTACGCCGGGAACGAGGCTGCGGCCCAGGAGACGGCCCAGGCGTGCCGGGAGCTGGGCGTGCGGGCAGTGGTCCTCCGGGCCGATGTGGCTGACGCTGCGGCCTGCGACGCAATGGTGGCTCAGGTGCTGGAGCAGCTGGGCCGGCTGGACATCCTGGTGAACAACGCAGGCATCACCCGGGACGGCCTGATGCTGCGGATGCCCGAGGCAGACTGGGACGCGGTGCTGGACACCAACCTAAAGGGGCCTTCCACTGTATGCGGGCCGCCTATAAGACCATGATGCGCCAGAAGAGCGGCCGGGTAGTCAACATCAGCAGCGTAGTGGGCCTGCGGGGCAACGCCGGCCAGACCAACTACTCCGCCAGCAAGGCGGGTCTCATTGGTCTGTCCAAGTCCCTGGCCAAGGAGCTGGCCACCCGGAACGTCACCGTCAACGTGGTGGCCCCTGGCTTTATCACCACCGATATGACCGATGCCCTGCCGGAGGGCGCGGGAGGCCCTGCTGTCCACTATCCCCATGAAGCGGCTGGGCGCGGCGGAGGACGTGGCCCGGGCGGTGGCCTTCTTTGCTGGCGAGGGCGCCGGCTATGTCACGGGCCAGGTGCTGTGCGTGGACGGAGGAATGGCGGTTTGAGCCGCAGAAAGGAAACTGCTATGGAAAAAGACGAGTAGTTATCACCGGCCTGGGCGCGGTCACCCCTGGGCCATACCGCCCGGGAAACCTGGGAGGCGGCCAAAGCGGGTGTGTGCGGTATCGCCCCCATCACCCTCTATGACCACTCCGCCCAGAAGGTGTCCCTGGCCGGCGAGGTGAAGGAGTTCGACCCCTCCGGCGTGCTGGAGAAGAAGGAGATCCGGCGGATGGACCGCTTCGCCCAGTTTGCCGTGACGGCGGCCGCGGAGGCCATGGCCCACAGCGGCCTGGACCTGGAGCGGGAGGACAGGGCCCGGATCGGCGTCGCCCTGTCCAGCGGCATCGGCGGCATCGGCACCCTCCAGACCTCCTGCGAGACTGGGCAGAGCCGGGGCTTTGACCGGGTCTCCCCCTTCTTCATCCCCATGGTGATCACCAACCTGGCGGCCGGCCATATCGCCATCCGCTTCGGACTGCACGGCATGTGCATCTGCCCGGTGGCGGCCTGCGCCGGCGGCGCCAATGCGGTGGGTGACGCTTTCCGCCACATCCGGGACGGCTACGCCGAGGTGATGGTGGCCGGCGGAGCCGAGGCCTCCATCACGCCCCTGGCCATGGGCGGATTCACCTCCATGAGCGCCCTGACCGACGCCTCCGATCCCAGCCGTGCCTCCATCCCCTTTGACAAGGAGCGCAGCGGCTTCGTCATGGGCGAGGGGGCCGCGGTGCTGATCCTGGAGGAGCTGGAGCACGCCAGGGCCGAGGGGCCCAGATCCTGGGCGAGATCACCGGCTACGGCGCCACCTGCGACGCCTACCACATCACCGCCCCCGACCCGGAGGGCGCCTGGAGCGCCGCCTGCATGGAGCAGGCCCTGGCCGATGCCGGCCTGGCCCCGGAGGCGGTGGACTACATCAACGCCCACGGAACCTCCACCCCCCTCAACGACAGCGGGGAGACCGCCGCCATCCGCCGGGTGTTCGGCGCCCACGCGGACCGGCTGATGGTCAGCTCCACTAAGTCCATGACCGGCCACCTGCTGGGAGCCAGCGGCGCGGTGGAGGCTGCCCTGTGTGTGTTGGCCCTGAAGGATGGGTTTGTCCCCGCCACCATCAACTATCAGGTCCCGGACCCGGCCTGTGACCTGGACATCGTGCCCAACGGGGCCGGGAGGCGGACATCCGCTGCGCCATATCCAATTCTCTGGGCTTCGGCGGGCACAACGCCTGCCTGGTGTTCCAGAAGTGGGAGGGCTGAGACATGGAGTTTGACGCCAATCAGATCCAGGAGATCCTGCCCCACCGCCCGCCCTTTCTGCTGGTGGACCGCATCACCGGCGGAGAGCCCGGTGTCTGGGCCCAGGGCATCAAATGCGTCACTGTGAACGAGCCCTTCTTCGCGGGCCACTTTCCGGGGTATCACGTGATGCCCGGAGTGCTCATTATGGAAGCGCTGGCCCAGGTGGGGCTGTGGCTATCCTGTCCCTGCCGGAGAACAAGGGAAGCTGGCCTTCTTCGGGGATCAAGAACGCCCGGTTCAAGCGCCAGGTGGTGCCCGGAGACGTGCTGGAGCTGCGCTGTGAGCTGACCCGCCAGGTGGGCAGCGTGGGCTTCGGCAAGGCGGAGGCCCGGGTGAACGGCAAGCTGGCGGCCCAGGGAGAATTGACCTTCGCTGTTGCACAGCCGGGCGATCCCTGATAAAATGGACTCCAGCAGAGAAACAGGGGAAAAGAGGAGGGTCCATCTTGCTGGAGAAGGATTTTAACGAGGTGTACACCAAATTCAAGCTGCATTTTACCGGGCGGTGTTCGGGCGTTTCAAGCGGCGGGAGGCCACGCTGACCACAGTGGAGACCTTCTGCATGGAGATTATCCTGGCCCTGGGGAGCCCACGGTGAACGAGTTTTCTAATTTCGTGGGCATCTCTCCCCAACGCGGCCTACAAGATCAACAGCCTGGTCCAGAAGGGGTATGTAGAAAAGCGGCAGTCCCAGGAGGATAAGCGGGAGTACCACCTGGTGGCGACCCAGAAGTATCTGGATTATTACAACATCAGCTATCATTATCTCAACACTGTCATGAGCCGTATCCGGGCCCGCTTTTCCCCGGAGGACGTGGCCAAGCTGGAGGGGATGCTGGAGATCATCTCCCGGGAGCTGATGCCCGAGATCCCCCTGGGGGACCAGATCCATCAAGCAGAACAGGCATAAAAAACCCGGCGATCACAGGATCGCCGGGTTTTTATCCATATAAAACTCGATCAGTCAGTGACGTAGGGCAGCAGGGCGACCTGACGGGCGCGCTTGATGGCCTCAGTCAGCTGGCGCTGATGCATGGCGCAGGTGCCGGTGGTGCGGCGGGGCAGGATCTTGGCCCGCTCGGAGATATAACGGCGCAGCTTGGCGGCGTCCTTATAGTCGATGCACTCCACCTTGTCCACGCAGAAGGCGCAGACCTTGCGGCGCTTGCGGCCGCGAGGGCCCCGGTTATCACGATCCATAGGCATGAGAGAAACCTCCTTTTCAGACCATATCGGTCAAAGTATCACGGGTGTCCCCTCTCAGAAGGGCAGCTCCCCGTCGTCATCAGAAAGCTCGGCAAACTGGTCGCCCATGTCGGGGGCGCCGAAGCCGGAGGGGGCGGGAGAACGCCCGCCGGAAGGGGCGGAATAGCCCCCGCTGTACGGGCCGGCGGATTCCGCGTCCCGCTTGGAGTCACCGAAATAGACGTTATCGGCAACCACCTCGGCACTGCGGCGCTTGTTGCCGTCCTTGTCCGTCCAGTCGCGGATCTGGAGGCGGCCCTCCACCACGGCCATGCGGCCCTTGGTGAAGTACCGGCTGACAAACTCGCCGGTCTGCCGCCAGGCAACCACATCAATGAAATCGGTGGTGCGGTCGCCGGTGGCCTTGTCCTTAAAGTCCCGGTCCACTGCCAGAGAGAAGGAGGCCACAGCCGTCCCGGTCTGGGTGTGCCGGAGCTCGGGGTCACGGGTCAGACGACCCATGAGGATGATCTTGTTGAGCATATGCCCGCCTCCCTCACTGGTCCTTGCAGACGATCAGGGAACGCATCACGCTGTCGTTGATCCGGAACAGACGGTCCAGCTCGTGGGGAATGGCGGCGGCGGCATTGAAAGTCATCAGGACGTAGTAGCCCTCGTTCAGGTCGTTGATGGGATAAGCCAGACGGCGCTTGCCCCACTGATCGATCTCAGAGACGGTCCCGTTGGCCTCCACCACACCCTTGAACTTCTCCACCAGAGCGGTGATCTCCTCCTCGCCCAGGGCGGGGTCCAGGATGTAGAGCGCCTCGTAGTTCGCGTTGATTTTTGCCATAGTTCTTGCACCTCCTTATGGACATATGGCCCCCGGAAGATCCGGGAGCAAGGATATCTCCTGTCTCATCAGAAAGACAGGCTTAATTATTATATAGGAAATCCCCGGGATGTCAAGAGAAAATCCCGGGGATCTGGCAAAAATTTTATTTCAGAGGCAGGAAAAACACCTGGGCGGGACTCAGTAGCGGCGGACTACCGCCACCACCTTGCCCAGGATCTCGGCCCGGTCGCCGTCGATGGGGGTATAGTCGTCGTTGGCCGGCATGAGCCACACATGGCCGTCCTTCCGGCGATAGGTCTTGACGGTGGCCTCATCCTCAAACAGGGCCACCACGATCTCACCGCTGTGGACCTCCTGCTGGCGGTGGACCACCACTAAGTCCCCGGGCAGGATGCCGGCGTCCAGCATAGATTCCCCCCGCACCCGCAGGGCGAAGTGCTCCCCGGACAGGCCCTGGGTATCAAAGGTGAGGTAGTCCTCAATGCACTCCTCCGCCAGGATGGGGGAGCCGGCAGCCACACTGCCCACCACCGGGATCTGATCGGCGTGGGGGTCCTGCTCCTCCGCCACCGGCCGGCCGGTGCCGGACAGGGTGATGGCCCGGGTCTTGCCCTCTGCCTTGATGATGACGCCAGCCTCCTCCAGCCCCTTCAGATGGAAATGGACGGTGGAGGGGGACTTGAGACCCACAGCCGCGCCGATCTCACGGACAGAAGGGGGATAGCCATGTTCCGCGGAAAAGGTCTGGATGTAGTCGTAGATCTTCTGCTGCTTCGCAGTGAGTTTCTCCATGGTCTGACTCCTTTCCACAGATGGGCGTCGTCGGTTCATTTAATAAAATCATAGCACAGGAAAGCAAAAAAGTCAAACGAATGTTCCAAATAAGCTTTCTGAAAATGAAATAAATGGAGGATGGGGAGCGGTGGGGCCTGTATCCCGTGCAGGGCCGATGGGGGGACTACGCCCTACACGGGGACGCAGCCTCCGCAGAGGGGAGGGCCGGTCCATTTATGAACAATTTTTGAAACATACAGGGCTCCCCTTGACTTTTTATGGCCGAATGCTAAAATAATCAGCATGTTAATTATTAAGCCGTTAATGATTGAAAAATATTCCGTAAGGGGGCGGAGATATGTCCAGTCTGAACATGGATCTGGGTGTGTTGGAACACCAGATGCATCAGGCGCATCGGAATGCGGTGCAGGCGGAATTGAGCGCGGCGGGACTGCAGGAAGTGGGCCATCCCCTTCTGCTGTGCATCCTGCGCAGCGCGGGGGAGCGCTGCCCGGACGGGCAGGCCCAGAGGGAGCTGGCGGAGCTGCTGAACATTTCGCCGCCCGCAGTGGCAGCATCCCTGAAATCCCTGGAGAAAAAGGGGTATATTCACCGGGAGCCGGAGCCTGGGGACGCCCGGAGGAACCGGGTGCGGCTGACCGCCAAGGGGGAGAAGGCGGTGGACGACTGCTTCGCCTGCCTGCAGCGGGTGACCCGCAGAATGTTCACCGGCTTTACCACCGAGGAGCAGGCAGTGATGCGGGGCTTCTATCTGCGGATGCTGGAGAACCTCCAGGCTCCCCTGGCCGGCGTGCGGGCTTCTCCCCTTGCCTGAGGGCGGGAACGATGAAGCGGCGGGCGCGCGGCTGGATTTCTCGTCATTTTGACCATAAGCTTCTTAAAAAACCAAGAAAGGAAGATGATCGATTTGCTTCAGTTGTTTCTGACCCACCTGCAGGGCTACAAGCGGCAGGCGGTCTGGTCTCCCATCCTCATCGTGGTGGAGGTCATCTGTGAGCTGCTGCTGCCCCTGGTCATGGCAGAGATCGTGGATACAGCCATCCCAGCCGGCGACGAGACTTACATTTTTCAGCTGGGTGCGGTGATGCTGGTGCTGGCGGGCGTGGCCATGCTGTGCGGTGTGCTGGCGGCCAAGTATTCTGCCTTTGCCAGTCAGGGCTTTGGCGCCAATCTGCGCCAGTGCCTCTTCGACAAGGTGCAGGAGTTCTCCTTTGCGGACATTGACCGTTTCTCCTCCGCCTCCCTCATCACCCGTATGACCAACGATGTCAATGCCATGACCATGATGCTGGCCATGGGTCTGCGGATGCTGGTACGGGCTCCAGTGATGCTGGTGGCCGCCCTGTGTATCAGCTTCTATCTGAACGCCAGGCTGGCATTGGTGCTGGTGGTGGTCATTCCTCTGATGGTGCTGGTGATCGGCATTCTGATGAAGGTGTGCACCAAGCTCTTTGAGACTATGCAGACCAAGATCGACAACCTGAACAATACGCTCCAGGAGAATCTGGTGGCCATCCGAGTGGTGAAGGCCTTTGTACGGGAGGGCTACGAGCGCGTCAAGTTCAAGAAGTCCAACGATGAGCTGATGGACGCCGCTCTGGCGGTGGGCCTGCGGATCATTGCGATCATGCCGGTGATGATGCTGGCCCTCAACGGGGCCACAGTGGCGGTGCTCTACTTCGGCGGAGGCATGGTCATGGGGGGCACCTTTGAACTGGGCGACCTCCAGGCCTTCATCAACTACATCGTGCAGATCCTCATGAGCGTGATGATGGTGGCCATGTCCCTGCTCCAGCTCTCCCGGGCTCAGGCCTGCGCCCACCGCATCAAGGAGGTGCTGGAGACAGAGCCCTCTGTGGAGAACAAGCCGGAGGGGGAGATCTGCCGGGCGGCCCTCCCGGGGAGGCGGCGGACGGAACGGACCACGTCCTGCCCGCCCCAGGGGCGAGGTGGAGTTCGGGACGTCTCCTTCAAATATGTGGCCTCGGGCAGCGGGGACGACGTGCTCTCCCACATCAGCTTCCATGTAAGGCCGGGGCAGTTCGTGGCCATCGTGGGCGGGACCGGCACGGGCAAATCCACTCTGGTCAACCTGATCCCCGGTTCTACGATGTCACCGGCGGCCAGGTGCTGCTGGACGGGGTGGATGTGCGGAACTACCCCTGGAGGAGCTCCGGGGCCGCATCGGCATGGTGCTCCAGACCAACATCCTCTTTCCGGCACCATCCGGGAGAATCTGCTGTGGGGCAACCCGGAGGCCACAGAGGAGGAGATGATCCAGGCGGCCAAGGACGCCCAGGCCTATGACTTCATCATGTCGTTCCCCGACGGCTTCGACACCAGCCTGTCCCAGGGCGGCGTCAACGTGTCCGGCGGCCAGAAGCAGCGACTGTGCATCGCCCGGGCCATGCTCCGCAAGCCGGCGGTGCTCATCCTGGACGACTCCACCTCTGCCGTGGACTCAGCCACAGAGGCGGCCATTCGGGAGTCCTTCGCCACCAACCTGAAGGACACCACTGTCATCATCATTGCCCAGCGGATCTCCTCGGTGCAGTACGCCGATGAGATCCTCATTCTGGAGGATGACCACATTGCGGCCGGGGCACCCATGAGGAGCTGCTGGCTACCAGTCCCATCTATCAGGAGATCTATCAGTCTCAGCAGGAAGGAGTTGGTGAATAATGCCGGGACCCAATCGCGCCCCGGCTATCAAAGCCCAAGGATCTGGGCAAGACCATATCCAGGCTGCTGGGTTATCTCACCCGCAGCAAGCTGCCCCTGATGGCCGTGTTCGGATGCCTGCTGATCTCGGTGTTCACCAACATCGGCGGCTCCTACATGATGCGGGGCATCATCAACGACTTCATCTGGTCGGGCTGCACCGACTTCGCCGGCCTGGGCCGGGCCATCCTGGTCCTGGTAGGCATCTACCTCATCGGCTGCGCGGCCACCTACGGACAGTCCGCCGTTATGGTGCGGCTGGCCCAGCGGGGGATCAACCGGCTGCGCAAGGACCTGTTCGACAAATTGCAGGACCTGCCGCTTTCCTACTTTGATAAGCACCCCCACGGCGAGTTGATGAGCCGCTTCACCAACGACGCGGACAACGTGCAGCTGGCCCTGGAGCAGAGCGTGGTCTCCATGTGCTCCAGCTGCCTGATGTTCGTGGGCCTGGTGGCCATGATGCTTTTCATCAACTGGAAGCTGTTCCTGGTCACCGCCCTGGTGCTGGCGCTCACCATGGTGCTGTTCAACAAGCTGGGCGGGCGCAGCCGCCGCTTCTATCAGAAGCAGCAGGCAGCCCTGGGCGACGTGAACGGCGACATCCAGGAGATCATCGAGGGGCTGAAGGTGGTCAAGGCCTTCACCCACGAGGAGCAGGCCAAGGATCAGTTCCGCAAGCTCAATGAGACCTACCGGGACGCGGCACAGAAGGCCAACTTCTACTCCACCATGATTATGCCCGTGTCGGGCAACCTGATGAACATCAGCTACGCCCTCACCGCCGCATTCGGCGGACTGCTGTCTGTCATCCAGGGCTTTGACCTGGGCGGCCTGGTGGTCTATCTCAACTACTCCAAGCAGGTGGGCCAGCCCCTGAACCAGATCTCCCAGCAGATGACCACCCTCCTCTCCGCCCTGGCGGGCGCCGAGCGGATCTTTGAGGTGATGGACACCCAGCCCGAGGTGGACGAGGGGACCGTCACCCTGGTGGGGGCGGAGAAGGACGCCAACGGCACCCTGTCTGTCTTTGACGGCGCAGGCCGGCCCCGTGTCTGGGCCTGGAAGACTCCAAGGACCGCGGCCATGGCGCTGGTCCCCGTGCTGGTGGGAGCAAAGGATGCCCTCACCGAGCTGGGCCAGGCGGAGCGGACCGAGAGCGGCGGCCTGAAGCTGCTGCCTCCCAGCGTGGACTCCTCCCAGGGCATCTGGGTGGAGGTGGCTTCTGACGGCAGGCTCACCGAAGTGACCGACCTGGCCGCCCTGGCCGGCCACGGCTGGGCCTGGAAGTACCAGGACCACACGGGCAAGCCCTCCCTCCACCTGATCCGGGGCACCGTGCGCAACGTGCCCGGGGAGGACTACTACCTCACCGAGCTGAAGGGGGCCGTCCGGTTCAGCCATGTGGACTTCTCCTATGTGCCCGGCAAACGCATCCTGAAAGATGTGACCGTCTACGCCAACCCGGGCCAGAAGATCGCCTTCGTAGGCTCCACCGGCGCGGGCAAGACCACCATCACCAACCTGATCAACCGCTTCTATGAGATTGAGGGAGGACTCATCACCTATGACGGCATCGATGTGAAGGCCATCCGCAAGGACGACCTGCGCCGCTCCCTGGGGGCGGTGCTCCAGGACACCCACCTGTTCACCGGCACCATCATGGACAACATCCGCTACGGACGGCTGGATGCCACTGACGAGGAGTGCGTCGCCGCCGCTAAGAGCGCCAATGCCCACTCCTTCATCCGCCGCCTGCCGGACGGCTACCAGACCATGGTCACCGGGGACGGGGCGAACCTGTCCCAGGGCCAGCGCCAGCTGCTGGCCATTGCCCGGGCGGCCGTGGCCGATCCCCCGGTGATGATCCTGGACGAGGCCACCTCCTCCATCGACACCCGCACCGAACGGCACATCGAGCAGGGGATGGATGCCCTGATGGAGGGCCGCACCGTCTTTGTCATCGCCCACCGCCTGTCCACGGTCCGCAACTCCAACTGCATCGTGGTCATCGAGCATGGCGAGATCCAGGAGAAGGGCGATCACCAGGAGCTGCTGGACCAGAAGGGACGCTACTATCAACTCTACACCGGTCAGTTCCAGCTGTCCTGACCCCCGGACGTGGGCGGAAGGCACCGGAGACAGGAGGAGCGCCATGTCGCAGATCACAAAGCGGGCCCTGGCCTCTGCGCTGAAGGAGCTGCTGGAGCACAAGCCGCTGAACAAGATCACCATCGCCGACATCACCGAGCAGTGCGGGGTGAACCGCCAGACCTTTTACTACCACTTTCAGGATATCTACGCCCTGCTGGAGTGGATCTACACCACCGACGCCCAGCGCCTGCTGGAGGGAAAGCGGGACGGGGACACTTGGCAGCAGGGGTTCCTCCAGGTCCTGAAGTACATCCGGGACAACCGGGCCCTGGTCCGCAATACCTACCACTCCGTCAGCCGGGAGCTGCTGGAGGGCTACCTGTACCGGGTGACCTACCAGCTGATGCGGGACGTAGTGGAGGAGAGGGCGGCGGGGACCCAGGTCCCGGAGGAGGACCGGGCCTTCCTGGCCCACTTCTACAAGTACGCCTTTGTGGGGCTGACGGTGGAGTGGATGCAGGGGGGCATGAAGGAGGAGCCCGCCAGGCTGGTGAGCCGGGTCAATACCGTGATGGAGGGAAATATCGCCGCGGCCCTGGAGCGCATGGCCCGGCGGAAAGAGCCCTGAGATCCAGACAAAGGGGGCCCGCTGTCGCAATTTGCGACAGCGGGCCCCCTCTATCCATTGGCAGGCAGGGCCGGGGGCGCTATACTGACCTCACAAACTCGATCTGGAGGTCATGGATATGTATTACAGCAGCGGAAATTACGAGGCATTTGCCCGCCCCCGTAAGCCGGAGGGCGTGGAACGGAAATCCGCCTGGCTGGTGGGTTCCGGCCTGGCCAGCTTGGCGGCCGCCTGCTTCCTGGTGCGGGACGGGCAGATGAAGGGGGAGAACATCCACATCCTGGAGGAGCTAAAGCTCCCCGGCGGGGCCTGCGACGGCATCCAGGACCCCACCCGGGGCTTCGTGATCCGGGGCGGCCGGGAGATGGAGAATCACTTCGAGTGCCTGTGGGACCTGTTTCGCTCCATCCCATCCCTGGAGCACCCGGAGAATTCTGTTTTGGACGAATACTACTGGCTGAACAAGGAGGACCCCAACTATTCCCTGTGCCGGGCCACGGTGGATCGGGGAAAGGACGCCCATACAGACGGGAAGTTCACTCTGAGCGACAAGGCCGCCCTGGAGATCATGAAGCTTTTCCTCACCCGGGACGAGGACCTGTACGACAGGACCATCACCGACGTGTTCACCGAGGAGTTCTTCCGCTCCAACTTCTGGCTCTACTGGCGGACCATGTTCGCCTTCGAGACCTGGCACTCTGCCCTGGAGATGAAGCTGTATCTCCAGCGGTTCATCCACCATATCGGCGGCCTGCCCGACTTCTCGGCCCTGAAATTTACCCAGTACAACCAGTATGAGTCCCTGATCCTGCCCATGGTGCACTACCTGAAGGAGCACAATGTGCAGTTTCAGTATGACACGCAGGTCACCAACGTGATCTTCGACATCGCCCCGGGCCGAAAGTTGGCAAAGCAGCTGGTGTGGGTCCGGGAGGGCCGGGAGGAGGTCAGGGAGCTCACTGAGGACGACCTGGTGTTCGTCACAAACGGCTCCTGTACGGAGAACTCCTCTCTGGGCAGCAACGACCGCGCCCCGGAGTTCCTCACTGAGCCGGTGGGGGGCTGCTGGCAGCTGTGGCGGAACATCGCTGCCCAGGACCCGGCCTTCGGCCGCCCGGACAAGTACTGCACCAAGCCGGGCCTTACCAACTGGGAGTCGGCCACCGTCACCACCCTGGACGACAAGATCCCGCCCTATCTGGAAAAGGTATGCAAGCGGGACCCCTTCTCCGGGAAGGTGGTCACCGGTGGTATCGTCACGGTGAAGGACTCCGCCTGGATGATGAGCTATACCTTCAACCGCCAGCCCCACTTCAAGGCCCAGCCGGAGGGGCAGCTGGTGGGGTGGATCTACGGCCTGTTCACCGATGTCCCCGGGGACTATGTGAAAAAGCCCATGCGGGCGTGTACCGGCCGGGAGATCTGCATGGAGTGGCTGTACCACCTGGGGGTGCCGGAGGAGGAGATCCCCCTGCTGGCGGAGCAGTCTGCCAGCACCATCCCCTGCATGATGCCCTACATCACCGCCTTCTTTATGCCCCGGACCCGGGGGGACCGGCCCGACGTGGTGCCGGAGGGCTGTGTGAACTTCGCCTTTATCGGCCAGTTCGCCGAGACGGCACGGGACACCATCTTCACCACCGAGTACTCTGTCCGAACCGGTATGGAGGCCGTCTACACCCTGCTGGACATCGACCGGGGGGTGCCTGAGGTGTGGGGGTCTTGCTACGATGTGCGCTGTCTGCTGGATGCCGCATCCAAAATGATGGACGGCAAAAAGCTGACGGAGATGGACTTGCCCTTCCTGTATGGATTCGTGGAGAAGAAGGCCCTGAAGCATGTGTCCGGGACCGTGATAGAGGAACTCCTCCTCCGCTACCACCTGATTTGATGGCTCCCGCCCCAGCCTGGTGCTGGGGCGGGACTTTTTTTGCCTTTTTTATTGACAAAAAGGGATATAGGTGATATGGTTAATTACACAAGTAATGAACCAATAAACCGAAGGACAGGAGGCGGTGAGATGCATGGGACCCTCAGCGATCAGTCACTGATCTATCTCCAGATCGCTCAGATGCTGGAGGATGACATCCTGCGGGGCGTCTACCGGGAGGAGGAGCAGGTGCCCTCCACCAATGAGCTCTCCCGGGTCTATCACATCAACCCGGCCACGGCGGCCAAAGGGCTCAACCTCCTCTCGGCGGAGGGGATCCTGTATAAGCGCCGGGGCATCGGCATGTTCGTGGCCCCGGGGGCGGAGCAGGCCGTGCGGGCCAAGCGGAAAGCGGCGTTTTACGACAGCTATGTGCGGCCCCTGGTAAAAGAGGGGGCCTCCCTGGCTGTGACCGGGGAAGAACTGCTGGCCATGGTGCGCCGGGCCATCGAGGAAGGAGAAGCCAAATGAATACAGGCATTTTGAAAGCAGAGGGGCTGTGCAAGTCCTATGGGAGCAAGCGGGTGCTGGAGGGGCTGGACCTGACCATCCAGCCGGGCAGGATCTATGGGCTGATCGGACGAAACGGGGCGGGTAAGACCACCCTGCTGGGCATCCTCACAGGCCAGAACACCAAGGACAGCGGGCAGGTGACCTGCGATGGAGAGCCGGTGTGGGAGAACTGCAGGGCGCTGGAGCAGATCTGCTTTTCCCGGGAGCTCCAGCCCACCCTGTTCTCAGGTCCCAACAACCAGAAGGTCCGGTACTACCTGAAGTCGGCCGCCATATTCTACCCCAACTGGGACCAGGAGTATGCCGACCGCCTGCTGAACGAGTTTCAGCTGGAACCAAAAAAGAAGATCAGTCAGCTGTCCAAGGGGCAGATGTCTATGGTGACCATCCTGATCGCCCTGGCCAGCCGGGCACCCATCACCATTCTGGATGAGCCGGCGGCGGGGCTGGATGTGGTGATGAGGGAGCGGTTCTATCAGCTGCTGCTGGAGGACTTTGCCCAGACGGGGCGGACCTTCCTGGTCTCTACTCACATCATAGAGGAGGCCGCCTCCGTCTTTGAGCAGGTCATCATCCTGGACCAGGGGCGCATCCTGGAAAACAGCCCCACAGAGGAACTGGTGGAGCAGTTCCGCTATATCTCCGGCCGGGAAGACGTGGTGGACCAGGCCTGTGCCGGCCTGGAGGTCCTCTCCGTCCAGCAGATGGGGCGGCACAAGACCGCTGCCGTCCGGGGGAGCGACGCCCAGTTCCGTCAGGTCCGGCAGGCCGATGTGGATGTGTCCCCATGAACCTTCAGAACGTGTTTGTGGCCCTGTGCGGCCACGGAGATGCCCAGTAAGGAGGGAAGGTATGAGAAAGGAATTCCGCTTCCTGCTTCAGTCGGCCAGGATCAATCTGGCCCTGGTGGCGGGATATGCGGCGGTGCTCACCTTGGGAGCCATCCTGTTCCCGGCCCCGGAGGGCGAGCGAAATCTGTTCTACAATTATTTCATTTCCGCGCCCATCACCGTCTCGTTCATCCTGTTTATCATGAGCTTTTCCATGGGCGCAAACAACCTAAACATCTCCCTCACTCTGGGCGGGCGGCGGCGGGACTACTTCTGGGCCCTTCAGCCGGTCCTGGCGCTCTATGTAGGGACCAGCTGGGCCATCCAGCTGCTGATGTCGGCGGTGCCCAAGGCGCTCCGGTGGACCGATCCCTGGGGTGGGATCTCTCACTGCTGGGAGGCTGGCCCCTGTGGGTGTACCCCTGGTGTGCTGGACAGTCCTGGCCTTTGGCACCCTCTGCGGTCTGCTGATGGTAGAGTCCAGGGTATGGAGGGGATCGTGGTTGCTCTGGCCGCAATGGTGATGACGGCAGCCCTGATTTTCCTGATGGTGATGGCGGCGGGGCCCAAGATCCCTCTGTGGGGCGATCTTCCCTATATCCTGGGGGCGTTCTGGCAGTGGTCCTGGCGGTCAGCGAGTTCTTCCTGTGGCGTAGGATCACCCGTTTTCTGTGAGGTGAGCATATGATGATGAAAATGATCCGGGCCAACTGGGTGGATCTGGCCCAGGGCTGCGGAGTGGTGGCGGGGATTTTCCTGGCCATCCACCTGATCACGGCGGGGTGCTCTTCTGGGGCCATCCAGACAGCAGCGTCACCATCTCCGGGATCGCTCTGCCCGCGGCGGCGGGGCTGATGATCCTGGTCGTTACCGCCACCTATCTGGCCATCACCTTTGACCAAATGGTGCGCTTCAGCCTGACACGCCGCCGGGCACTGGGGCTGCTGATGGGGATGGCCGGGGCACAAGCGCTGTGCTCCATGGGGCTGGCCGCCCTGTTGACCTGGGTGGAGCGGGCCACGGCGCCCATGCTGTGGAAGGCCATTTCCGGCGCAGCGTCGGTGACGCTGGAGCGGAGCGGACAGGTGATCCCGGAGCTGGGGCACGGCGGCAGCGGAGGCGGTGCCCTCCTGCTGGTGGTGGATATGTATTTGGAATGGTGGTGGTATCCAGCCATCGTCCTGGCCGCCATTGCGCTGGGGCTGATTATCGGAGGCGTGATCCAGCGCTTTGGAGGAAAAGGAGGCTGGTTCCTGTGGGCCATCTGGATGGCGGTCATCTTCGGTGATTCCCTCTTCGGCGGCTTTGTGTTCCTGAAGGATCTGGTCCCCTGATGGTGGTCCTGCTGGCGGGGTCCCTGGTCTGGTCCGTGTGGTCCCTGCTCCACGCAGTGGTGAAAACTGAAAGGAGGGGAGGCCATGATACCGGCGGGTGCCATCCGAAAGAGAGCCATCATCAGGCAGTTCCTGGAGGCGGGGCGGTCTCGGAGGAGACGGCCAGAACGCCGGAGGAGGCGGGGTCTTCCGGGGCTGGGCATCAAATTTGACCAGCTGGTGGAGCGGGGCGTTCTGGTCCCCTGTGCTGGAGGACGGTATTACGTGGACCAGTGCAAAGCGGTTGAAAGGGAGGCGCTTCCGCCGGAAGCGCCTCCCTTTTCATTATGCCGGTATTCCCCGGCGCCGCAGTCATTTCCCGCGCCGGGACCAGACTTCTATGGTATCCAAGGGATGGATCGAATGCTCTGAAAGCCGCTTATTTGATGGCCTTGGTCCGCACGTCCTCGGCCAGAAGGGCCTGGAACTGGACGCAGGACATGGCGCCCAGGTCCTCACCGGAGCGCATGCGGACAGAGACGGTCTGACCCTCCATGTCCCGGTCGCCCACCACCAGCATATAGGGGACCTTCTCCATGGTGGCCTCCCGGATCTTCTTGCCGATCTTCTCGTTGCGGTGGTCCACCTCTACCCGGAAACCGGCCTCATCCAGGTCCTTGGAGATCTGGTCGGCGTACTGGGCGGCCCGGTCGGTGACAGGCAGGACCTTCACCTGGACGGGGGCGAGCCATGCGGGAAAGCGCCGGCAAAGTGTTCGGTGATGACGCCGATGAACCGCTCGATGGAGCCCAGCACCACCCGGTGGATCATCACGGGCGGTGCTTCTGGCCGTCCTCGCCGGTGTACTCCAGCTCGAAGCGCTCAGGCAGCTGGCTGTCCAGCTGGATGGTGCCGCACTGCCAGGTGCGGCCCAGGGAGTCGGCCAGATGGAAGTCCAGCTTGGGGCCGTAGAAGGCGCCGTCCCCCTCGTTGATGACGAAATCCTTGCCCATGGCGGTGATGGCGTTTTTCAGGATGTCCTGGTTGCGCTCCCACTCCTCCACGGTGCCGATGTGGTCCTCTGGCATGGTGGACAGCTCAATGGTGTAGCTCAGGCCGAAGACGGAGTAGACCTCGTCGAACAGGCGGACGGTCTCCTGGATCACGTCCTGCATCTGGTCCCGGGTCATAAAGACATGGGCGTCGTCCTGGTTGAAGCAGCGCACCCGGAACAGGCCGTGGAGGGCGCCGGACAGCTCGTGGCGGTGGACCAGGCCGATCTCGCCCACCCGCAGGGGCAGCTCCTTATAGGAGTGGGGCTGGCTGGCATAGACCAGCATCCCGCCGGGGCAGTTCATGGGCTTGACGGCGAAGTCCACATCGTCAATGACGGTGGTGTACATATTGTTCTTATAGTGGTCCCAGTGGCCGGAGCGCTCCCACAGCTGACGGTTGAGCATGATGGGGGTGGAGATCTCCACATAGCCGTACTTCTTGTGGACCTGACGCCAGTAGTCCAGCAGGGTGTTCTTCAGGGTCATGCCCTTGGGCAGGAAGAAGGGGAAGCCGGGGCCCTCGTCCCGGAGCATGAACAGGCCCAGCTCCTTGCCCAGCTTCCGGTGGTCCCGCTTCTTGGCCTCTTCGATCTTGGCCAGATAGGCGTCCAGCTCGTCCTTCTTGGGGAAGGCGATGCCGTAGATGCGCTGGAGGGTCTCCCGGTTGGAGTCACCGCGCCAGTAGGCGGCATTGCAGGCAGTGAGCTTCAGGGCGTTGCCCTTGATGCGGCCGGTGGAGTCCAGGTGGGGACCGGCGCACAGGTCGGTGAACTCGCCCTGCTTATAGAAGGAGATGTGGGCGTCTTCGGGCAGATCCTGGATCAGCTCCACCTTGAAGGGCTCTCCCTTCTCCTCCATAAATTTGACAGCCTCCTCCCGGGGCAGCTCGAACCGCTCCAGCTTCAGCTTCTCCTTGCAGATCTTCCGCATCTCGGCCTCGATCTGCTCCAGGTGCTCGGGCGTGAAGGCGAAGGGGGCGTCCATGTCGTAGTACCAGCCCTCGTCGATAGAGGGGCCGATGGCCAGCTTCACCTCGGGCCACAGGCGCTTGACCGCCTGGGCCATCACATGGGAGCAGGTGTGCCAGTAGGTCTGGCGGTACTCAGGGTTTTCAAAGGTAAATTCATTTTTGACTTCTTCGGACATCAAAATACCTCCTTGCGTCCGCGGGGGTGCGCAGGGCGCACCCCCAAAAGGCTCTGAGGGGCAAAACAAAAGCGCCTCGCCCCTGAATCTCCATCAGGGGTGAGGCGCAGTAAGGCGCTCCACGGTTCCACCCTGCTTGCGGTTTTACAGAAAACCGCCGCTTGTGACCGCTGTAACGGGCGGGCCCGTCCCGGTCATCCCGGGCGGCTCAGGAGTGGTACCAGCCGCGGCAATGTCGCAGGACGCTTCCAGCCTTTGCGTCCCTCTCTGGGCGAGTCCCGCGGCCTCTTCTCCATCAGTGCTCATTTGACAAACGCACTATATCACCAAACGCCCGACCTGTCAAGTGGGGAATGGAAGAAGGAAAGGAGCCGATCTCAGCCCAGCACCTCGAAGAGCGCGCCCCACACGTAGTCCAGGTCCTCAAACCGGACAGAGGGGGCAAGGCGGAACACGGCGTCCTCCCCATCCTGAAGGACGGTGACACCCCAGTCCCGCTCCAGCCGGTCCAGCACCCCGCCGGTGTCCTGGCCGGGGAAGCGGGCGGTAACGGTGCCGGACGCCTCATCCACCCCCGTCACTTGGGGCCCGCCGGGGCCGAAGTCCTCCAGCCGGGCCTTCAAGTGCCGGGTCAGGCGGGCCACCCGGGCCCGGTCACCAGAGGGGGCTCCGGGCCGGGCCAGATCCACCCGCCTCACAGCTTGGTCTCCATCGGGGTACTGACCACGTACTCCCGATAGTTCAGCTGACGAAGCAGGGCGGGGAGAACATCCGCGGTCTGCCGGCTGTCATCCAGGGTAACATAGGCGCTGTTCAGGGCAGCCCGGCCCAGCTGGCGCAGAACGCCGTAGGAGTAGGAGGCGGCGCTCTGCTCCCCGTCCAGAGGAACGGCGTCCAGGCTCTCCTGCCAGCAGACCCAGCCCTCCGCCTCCAGCCCCTCCCACAGGGCCTCTCCGCAGTAGACATAGCGGGTGCAGCTGCGGGTCTGCTCCGCCAGGGCGCGGTTCCCTGCCTCCAGCTCCGCTCGGCCCCTCCGGGTGCCGGCCTGGACAAGGATGCCAACGCTGTGCCCGGTGCCCAGCAGGCGGCGGACCATGTCCCCATGGACAGAGAGCTCCTCCGGGGCGAAGAAGACGCCGGATTTTCCGGATTTCTCCAAAGTGGTGAGGATGCTGTCCAACGCCTCCCCGTCTGGCAGCGGAAGGCCAGATAGGTGGGGATGGAGGTGGGGTCCAGCTCCTGGCCCGGGGATCGGCGGGGACCGCTGGGGTGACGTCAGGGGTCTCGGGTTCCTCCACAGGGAGCAGGCTCTTTGGTACTCCTTCAGCTGGAGGTTCATCTGGTTGCCGGCCGAGTCGATGAAGACATCGTCGGTGAGGATGGAGCGCCGCCCGTTGGAGGCGGTGTCGTCCCGGTTCTTGATGCGGACCAGATAGCCGTAATCGGTGTGGAGATAGGAGCTCCGCAGCCCGAAAAGTCCACCACGATGTTCAGGGGGAGGTAGATGCGGCCGTTGCGGGTGATGGCCCGGCCGCTGAGCAGCTCGCCGGTCTGCTGGTCTACGCAGATGCCGGAGTTCAGGTCAAAGACCAGGATGCCGCTGAGGCTGTAAAGGGTGATGGTGCCGCTGCTCTGGCTCTGAGTGAGGCTGACCCCCAGGGTCACGCCGTAGCTGGCGTTGGTGGCGCTGCCGTCGAACAGGGAGGCGGGCACGTAGAGGACGCCTCCGGACCAGAGGGGCATGGTGTCGGAGGCCAGGGGCAGCAGCTTGTTGTTCAGGGAGGTAAAGCACACCTCCTCCAAAGCCGAGGCGGGGACAGCAGGGCCAGACACATGACCAGGGCGCACAGCAGGGCGCCGAGACGCTTTTCAAGGGGCACACCTCCGTTTCCAGTTGATAAGGGGATTATAGCATAGTATAATGAGAATCACAAGCAGCCGCGGGAAAGGCGTTTTCATCCATTTTAAGAAAGGCTAAAGGACACTTCAAGCCCGGGCGGTTATACTGACGTCAGAACAGGCAGACTGCCCGGAAAGGAGCGATTCAGGATGGAGATCACAGTGGAGATGGTAGAGCGCCTGCGGGAGAAGGCCCCCGTGTCCTACGCCCAGGCCAAGGAGGCCCTGGAGTACAGCGAGGGGAATCTGCTGGACGCCCTGATCTATCTGGAGGAGAAGGGGGCCATCCCCCAGGCGGAGGGGACCCGGTGGTCGGGCCGGGAGGAGAAGGAGTCCCAGCCCACGGCGGCCGAACTGGTGGTCCAGGAGACACCGGAGCCGGGAAAGAAAAAGAAGCACAGGAGCCCGCTGGGCGTGGTGGTGGTGTGGCCCAAGGGGAGAAGCGGCGGGGCCGCTCCCTGCGGGAGCTGCTGTCCCGGCTCTACCGGGTGCTGGTAGATAACGAGCTGGAGGTGTGGCGCCGGGACGAGCCGGTGACCTCCCTGCCCCTGCTGATCCTGTTGATCCTGTTTGTGTTCGCCTTCTATGTGACCATTCCCCTGCTGCTGATCGGGCTGTTCTTCGGATTCCGCTACCGCTTTTCCGGCCCCGAGCTGGAGCGGGACAGCATCAACGACGTGATGGAGAACGTGGCCAGCACCGCCGCCGACATGGGACGCCAGGTAATGGATGAGCTGCACCTCCAGTATGAGAAGCGGACCCGGGACCGGGACGGCAAGGAATAGATCTCCGGGGGAGTGCCCGGATGTTGAGGTGAGAGAGGATATGGAAGAAAAGATCCTTCTGGTGGAGGACGAGGAAAAGCTGGCTCGGATGGTGGAGCTGGAGCTGCGGTATGAGGGCTATCAGGTGGACAAGAGCTTCGACGGCCGCTCCGGCCTGGAGCGGGCCCTGTCGGGGGAGTACGACCTGGTGCTGCTGGACATCATGCTGCCCCAGCTGTCCGGCATGGAGGTGCTGCGCCGCCTGCGGAAGGAGGGGGTACAGCTCCCCGTCATCATGCTCACCGCCCGGGACAGCGTGGTGGACAAGGTATCCGGCCTGGACTCCGGGGCGGACGACTATATCACCAAGCCCTTCGCCATCGAGGAGCTGCTGGCCCGCATCCGGGCGGCCCTGCGGAAGCGGGGGAGCGGAGAGCGGCCGGAGGAGCCGCTGCTGTCCGCCGGTCCCCTGACCATGGACGTGGAGCGCCACACCGTGGCAGTGTCCGGGACGCCGGTGGAGCTGACCCGCCGGGAGTTCGACCTGCTCCACCACCTGCTGGAGAACAAGGGCAGGGTGCTCAGCCGGGAGGCCCTGCTGGACAGCGTGTGGGGCTTCGACTTCGTGGGGGAGACCAACTCGGTGGACGTATATATCCGTTTCCTCCGCAGCAAGATCGACGAGGCCTTTGACATCAAGCTGATCCACACTGTACGGGGCGTGGGCTACGTCATCCGGGAGGAGTAAGGCCGGGAAGAAGGGGAGCTGATTCATATGACGATCGTTTATACCTCCAAGACCGGTTTTACCCGGGAGTACGCCCAGATGCTGGGCCGGGCCGCCGGGCTGCCGGTCTGTGCCCTGGACGAGGCTACGGGAAAGGTGGGGCCCGGGAGCGACATCCTGTACCTGGGATGGCTGATGGCCGGGCATATCAGCGGCATCGACCACGCAGTTAAGCGCTTTCATGTCCGGGCCGCCTGCGGCGTGGGCATGACGCCGCCGGGGGACAAGGTGCTGCAGGACCTGGCCCGGTCCAACTATGTGCCAAACGCCCCCATCTTCTACCTTCAGGGCGGCTGGGCACCGAAAAAGGTGGGGTGGCTCCAGCGCCGGATGGTAGGGATGGCCACCAGGGGGCTGCGGCAGTCCCTCCAGCAGAAGCGGGAGCGGACCCCTCAGGAACAGCGGCAGCTGGATCTGCTGCTCCGCGGGGGCAGCTGCGTGGCCTTCCGGAATCTGACGCCCCTGCTGGAGTGGCTGAAAAAGCAGGAGGGCTGACCGGCTGCGGCATGGAAGGAGAGGAGGGGGCCCGGTGGGAAAACGGGACATGAAGAACAAGACTCCCCCCAGCGGGGCCAAGTCCCAGTCGCTGGTCCTGCGGCTGAATACCCGGCTGTTTTTCCGGCAGCTGGGGATCTTTCTGTGTATGGACCTGCTGCTGGTGGTGCTGGCCCTGATGGGGCAGCTGATGTGGGCGGAAAAGCGCTGCGCGGACGTGGCCCAGCTGGTCCAGGAGCGGGGGGTGCCCACCGCGGAGGCCGTCCCCTGGATGGCTGCCAGCGACTACACCATCATCCCACTGGACCGGGAGCCCAAGGGAGTGGACGTAGGGGAGCTGGGGTGGTTCTCTGGCGGGGAGGCAACAGCGGACGGCCTGCGCACCTATGTGCTGTTCTCCTACTACACCGTGGAACTGCCCAACGGCGGGGAGCCCTACGCCATTACGGTGGATCTGTCCGGGATCGGGCGGATGTTGAAGTGGGCGGGCTTTATCCTCCTCACGGTGCAGATCATCTCCCTGATTGCCAACCTGTTCCGCAATGCCGGGACTATCCGCCGCACCCTGAGGCCCATCCAGGAGCTGGCGGCCACTGCCGCCCGGCTCAACTCCATGACCCACATGTCCAGGCGGGAGCTGGAGGCCCTGGCCGGCGAGCTGAGCAAGATCAACGCCACCCACCTGGACAGCCGCATCGACCTGCCCGGCACCCAGAAGGAGCTGAAGACCCTGGCCAAGGCCATCAACGACATGCTGGACCGGGTGAACGCGGCCTACTCCGCGCAGATGCAGTTCGTCTCTGACGCCAGCCACGAGCTGCGTACCCCCATCGCGGTCATTCAGGGTTACGCCGCTCTGCTGGACCGGTGGGGCAAGGACGACCCGGAGGCCCGGCAGGAGGCCATCGACGCCATCCGCTCCGAGTCGGACGCCATGGAGCGTCTGGTGGAGCAGCTGCTGTTCCTGGCCCGGGGAGACAACGACACCCAGCCCATCCGGCCGCAGCTGATGGACCTGACCGCGGTGGCGGAGGACGTGCTGCGGGAGGAGCAGATGATCCACCCGGAGCGGGCCTTCCTGGCCCGGTGGCAGGGGCCGGTGGTGGTCCGGGCCGACCCGGGGCTGGTGAAGCAGGTGATGCGCATCCTGATGGACAACAGCGTCAAGTACAGCGGCCCGGAGGGGCGGGTCTATCTCCGGGTGTCGGCCCAGAAGGACTATGCCAGGGTCACGGTCCAGGACGAGGGGATGGGCATCGTGCCCCAGGCCATCCCTCATATCTTTGACCGCTTTTACCGCACCGACAGCTCCCGGGCCCGCCAGACCGGGGGGACCGGGCTGGGGCTGTCCATCGCCCGGTGGATCGTGGACCGCCACGGCGGCTGGTTCGAGGTGGTCTCCCGGGAGGACGTGGGCACCCGCATCACCTTTGTGCTCCCCCTGGAGGGGACGGCATGAGCTGGTGGGTCTATCTTCTCCGGTGCGGGGACGGCACCCTCTACACCGGGATCACCGACGATCTGGACCGCCGTCTGGCCGCCCACAACGCGGGCCGGGGAGCGAAATATACCCGGAGCCGCCGCCCGGTGACGCTGGTGTGGCGGGAGGAGCAGCCCGACAAGTCCGCAGCCCTGCGGCGGGAATACGCCGTCAAACAGCTGACCAGGGCCAAGAAGCTGGCTCTGATCGAAGGCGGGCCGCTTGTGTAGATGGTGTTTTAAGACCTTCACTGCTTATGGCGCTGAAACCAAGGATGTCCGTTCAGCTTCCGATGAACCTCTTGATTTACCAAAATTCTAAAGTGAAGGTGAGCTTATGGAAAAACACAATCATTTTAGTGAACGGCGCTGCTTTGACACGAAACATACTGTTCTCCAGGCTTGATTTATCAAAAGACCGGCCCCTTCCGAATGGAAGGGGCCGGGGTTCTCATTTCTATTTAGCTCTTCAGCCTCTGCGTGAGAGCAGGGATGCGGCCGGCGGCGGCGATCATGCCGATGCTGGTACCGTCCGTTTGGGACGACCAATTTTGCCTTCTTCTTTATATTTGGGAATAGCCCTCATAATTGGTTATTTGTGATATATCAGATATATCATATTCTGCCCTGGATCACAAACGCATTTTCTCCCAGAGTGTGTTGAGCTTTCATCAAAAAGCGTCTGTTTCACCCCAAAAGGTGCGATTTTCCGGAGCAGGATGACAGATACAGCTGGATATGGTAAAATAGGGGAGCCGATCTTAGGAGGGCGCCATGCTGATCTATTTGACCATGATCGAGGCGGAGGAGGACCGACACCGGTTCCTGTCCCTCTACCGCCGATACAAAAAGCTGATGCTGTATATCGCCCACGACATCCTGCACGACCCCCACGACGCGGAGGACGCGGTGCACGAGGCTTTTTTGCGCCTTGCGGAAATGATCGAGAAAATTCATGAAATTGACTGTCCTGAAACCAGGTCTCTGATCGTTATGATTACAAAGAGCAAAGCCATCGACCTGTACCGGAAGAAAAAGCGGCGGGCGGGGACGGTCCCCCTGGAGGACTGGGCCGCCGCCGCACCACCCCAGGCCGAGGGTGTGGAGCGGGGGGACGGGGTGGCCCGGGCCATTGCGGCCCTGCCCCGGCGTGAACGGGATGTGCTGCTGCTGAAATACGACCAGGGATATGGCAATTCCGAGATCGGGAAACTTCTGGGCCTGCGGCCGGATCACATATCCCAGATCGCCCACCGGGCCAAAGAGCACCTGCGCAAAAATTTGGAGGAAATGGGGGTGGAGGTATGACCGATCAGGAGCTGGACCGCCTTTTGTACGCCCACGCCGGGGCGGCCCGGGACCTTGTGCTGGCCCAGCTGCCCCCGGAGGGCGAGCTGCCCGACATCCCCACCTCCCCCCGGTTCCAGCGGCGCATGAAGGCCCTCATCCGCCGGGCCGACCGCCCGGGCTGGGCCAAGGCCGCCCTGCGCTGTGCCCGCCAGGCGGCGGTCATCCTTCTGGTGTGCGGGACCCTCACCTTCTCCGGCCTGATGGTCACCTCCCAGGCCTTCCGGACCCAGGTCCTGGCTGTGGTCACCCAGGTGTTCCAGGAGTTCACCGAGTTCCGCTTCTCCGCCCGGGAGGAAACGGCGCGCAGGGCCGGGGACGTCGCCCTGACCTATCTGCCCGAGGGCATGGAGGAAATCGAGCGGGAAACCGATGCAAATCAATGCTATATTTATTTTGAAGATGATCTGGGCAATTTTATGGATATAACTCATATCATGATCGGTCCAAATACCGCCAGTACCCTTGGCCTTGATACAGAAAATGCGGAGGTAGAACAGTTCTATATCCGGGGTGAACAGGCTACCGCAATCTACAAAAAAGGTACCGCTTCCATCCTCTGGACCAGCGGCAACAGCGTCTATCTGCTCACCGGGACCATCTCAATGGACGAATTGAAGCTGGTGGCCGCGGGGGTCCAATGACCCAGTAAAAAACTTTTTTAAAAATTTTTGGACTAACTGTCAAAAACAGCCTCCCTCCGTCGTTATGGTATATGAACGCACGGAGGGAGGTGATTTTTATGCGTATCAAAGCAAGCAAGCTGCTGGCGGCGGGGCTGGCCCTGTGCCTGACTCTGGGGACCGCCCCCGCCGCCAGCGCCGCCGCGCTGCCCCAGTCCACACCCGGCGTCCAGGACATTACCCCGTACTTCCTGTACATCGGCGATTCCAACTGTTCTCTGGACATCTCGGGCCGGACGGCGCACCTCAGCGCCAGGGTAAAAGGCTATTCCGGCGAGGCCACCAAGTGCAAGGTCCGGGCAGAGTTGCAGGAAAAGTCAGGCACTTTCAGCTGGACCACGGTGGAAACCTGGACCGACCAGCGGGATGGTTTTCGGGCCTCGGTCTCCGAGACCGCAGCTGTGACCTCTGGTAAGACCTACCGGGTCAAGGCCACCGTCACCGTCTGGGCCGGGAGCCAGTCGGAGAGCCAGACCTTCTATTCCGACGAGGTGGAAGCATGAGATAAAACGGCATAAGGCGTGTGCGGTTACTGAAAGACTAGGAAAGAGACAGATGGTTCTATCTACCCAAAAATGAACTGGAGGTTGCTATGAAAAAAATTCTTTCACTGTTATTAGTGCTTACGATGGTTTTTTCGCTTTCTTCCACATCTTTTGCTGCTGCGGGCGATTCTGTTCCAGCTTCCGGTGAGGAAGAAATCGATAACTTTTATGAGAAATATACCATTGATTTTTCTTCTAATATTGAAACTTATACCGCTGAGTATAGTCCCGAAAATGCAAACGAGCAGAATATTGAAAAGGCCAAAGACTATGTCATGTCGCTCAATCTAAGTACATCTGGTCTTCAGGCCATCGAAGATGCGTGTTTGTCTCATTTAAATGTTCTGGAAGATGAATTAAATAAGGTTAGCGGAACCTTGTGTTCCTATAGTGTTTTAGTTCCCAGGAATAGGGCCTTAAGTTATACATACTATGGAAGCTATAGCGGAAAAGATTTCTACTACGCTTATTACGACGAATATACGTATAGCCTTGAAAAAAGCAACGATTATAATACTGACATGATGAAACACTGGATTTCTGGTGTAGTAAATGCAGTACTCTTGCTTCCACATATTCCAACGCTGGCCACTATCTCCTGGAATGTGTTCTCTGCAATGGGGATCCCGCAGAAGTACGAGATTAATAATAGCGCTTATACAAAACGCTATGCTATCGTGGATATATCGTCTCGCGGGATTTATTGGGCCCAAGGAAGTTCCACTTCGACCTATAAATTAGTATATGAAGATGAAAAAGGCCTTGTAACCCCTTCGTTCCTCTTTTATCCTGTAGATAGTAGCTTGCCAAAGTCCGTGTATGAAGCACGCTGCAAGGAGGTTGCCATTCGTTCAGATAACTTCAATGACAAGGAATATATTTTAGACTCGGCAAATTATGCCGCAGTTCACGAAATGCAATTCCGTGAACCAATTTATATTGGTAGTAAAAATGTAGAGCTTCGGTGGGAAGAACCGTGAGCAACTCAAGAACTTCAAAAACAAAGCTCTATTCCACAATAATAGGTTTCATATCCGTTCTCCTGATTGTTGTGGTGTTATTTGCAGTATTTGGAAGAAAGAGTTTACAGTCTTTCCTGCCCTATAAACTATCTAAAGTTACCGAATACCAAATTGTAGAAATGACAGAAGTAAAATCATCAGACATATATCTTGTTGATCAAAGTGAGTTATTAAGTGCATTAACTCATTTGACTGTAGCTTACCGCGGACCATACAATACTATTCCATTTGATAGAGAAACTCAGCATATTTATCATTTGGTTTTAGTGCGTAGATATCAAAATGAATTTGATCAACTTGGTACGATTACATTAGACGAAAACGGATATATCTACATTGAAGGTAGCAAGTTCAAGGTAATCAACGAAGATCCATACGAAAAGATTATAGAAGTGTGTGATAATAGCTTCCACTTCTAAGGTAGGCATCCGCTTTTAGCAAACCCCTGCCCCTTCCATTTGGAAGGGGCAGGGAAGGGGCATTTTTATTTGGTTTTTCAGGCTCTGTATCGGCGATAAAACTGCTCATGTTCTGGGGTGGACAGGTGAAGCAGTTCTTTACCCGCGGCGAGCAGGCCGCCGCTGTCTCCAAGGGACTGGACCGTACCATCCTCTGAACCACCGGAAACTCCGTCTATCTGCTCACCGGGACCATTTCAATGGATGAATTGAAGCAGGCAGCTGAAGCGATCCAATGAGCCAAAAAAACGTTTCACAAAAATTTTCGGATTTTTTCTTCCATTTCAACTCCCTCCGCCGGTATAATAGATAGATCGATACGAAGGGGGGTTTTTAGTATGGCAGGACAGATGTTCTCAAAAAACAATTTCAAAAATCTTTTTCTGCTCTTTTTTATCATCTGCCAGTTTGGCGCAATAGTTTCCGACAGCCATATCTGGGACTGGGGCGTTTATCTGGCCCTGAATATCCTGATCGTTCTGTACGTCTATCTGCGTCCAGGTGAAGCACGCACGAAGTCCTCCCAGCAAAAACTCCTGATCGCCGTGCTGATCCACACCGCAGTCATCATATCCACACTCTGGCGCGCCTATCGGGTCAGTTTTATCATGGATATCTTTTTTGATATTTTGGACTTCTGGGCAATTTTGGGATTTATTCTGATCCTGAAATTTGGCTTGTCAAAGAGATAGAACTGCTGCCGGGATGTAAGAGAACGGAACGGTCGCACAAAACCAGTATGGCAAACACATAGTCATACAAATTTTCAGAAGGTTTATCTTAACGGATTCGCTTCAATGGAATATTCAGCGGTCTATCCCAGCAAGGGCAGGCCGCTGAATATTTTAAAAATACAGAAACTATAACTGCACATCTGTTCCGCCGGGTGCAGGGTGAGTCCTATGAAATTTATTATGGAATTATTTACCCTCCTAAGTTATTGTATCCCTTTCGTCACAATACCTGTATTCGCGGTAAGTGCCATCTTGATGATACGTACTTTTTTTGCTGAGCAGGCTCCCGAGCAAAGTAAGAAAAGGAGACGGTATCTTGGTTACATGCTGGTCTCCTTTCTTTTTTTCTGCCCTATTTTTTGGGGGGGAGTTTACTTCTCATTTTACTGTATCCCTTTCTTCACAATACCTGCATTTGTAATAAGTGCCATTTTGATGATACGTACTTATTTTGTTGAGCAGACTCCCGAGGAAAGTAGAAAAAGGAGAGGGTATCTTGGCTGTATGCTGGTCTCTTTTCTCCTTTTCCTGCTCTTTTTTGGGGGAGTTATCTTAATGCTGTCATGTGTGATCGATTGATTTTCAAAGGAGTTTAGTAAGCAACTTGCGATTTACATAAAATTATGGTGAATTGTCATCTGGACAACTCACCATAATTTTTTAACCACTGATTCTTTTTATTTAGTTTTTCAGGCTCTGCATCGGCGCCGGAATTCTGCCGCCCCGGTCCACGAAGGCCTTGGCGGAGAAGGGATGGACCGGCTGTACCGGGGCGGAGCCCAGCAGGCCGCCGAACTCCACCGTGTCCCCCACCTGTTTGCCGGGGGCGGGGATGAGGCGGACGGCGGTGGTCTTGGAGTTGACCATGCCGATGGCCGCCTCGTCAGCGATGATGGCGGAGATGGTCTCGGCGGTGGTGTCCCCGGGGACGGCGATCATGTCCAGACCCACCGAGCACACGCAGGTCATGGCCTCCAGCTTGTCCAGGGTGAGGGCCCCGGAGCTGGCAGCGGCGATCATGCCCTCGTCCTCGCTGACGGGGATGAAGGCGCCGGACAGGCCGCCCACCGAGGAGGAGGCCATCACGCCCCCCTTCTTCACCGCGTCGTTGAGCAGAGCCAGGGCGGCGGTGGTGCCGTGGGTGCCGCACACCTCCAGCCCCATCTCCTCCAGGATGCGGGCCACGCTGTCCCCCACAGCGGGGGTGGGGGCCAGGGAAAGGTCCACGATGCCGAAGGGGGTGTCCAGGCGGCGGCTGGCTTCCTGGGCCACCAGCTGGCCCATGCGGGTGATGCGGAAGGCGGTCTTTTTGATGGTCTCGGCCACCACATCGAAGGGCTGGCCCTTCACGCTCTGAAGGGCGTGGTACACCACGCCGGGGCCGGAGACGCCCACGTTGATGACCCGCTCCGGCTCGCCCACGCCGTGGAAGGCGCCGGCCATGAAGGGGTTGTCCTCCACAGCGTTGCAGAACACCACCAGCTTGGCGCAGCCGAAGCCGCCCCGGTCCGCGGTGCGCTCCGCCAGCTCCTTGATGGTGCGGCCCATGAGGGCCACCGCATCCATGTCGATGCCCGCCTTGGTGGAGCCCACGTTGACGGAAGAGCACACCAGGTCGGTGGTGGAAAGAGCTTCTGGGATGGAGGCAATGAGCTTCCGGTCTGCGTCGGTCATGCCCTTCTGGACCAGGGCGGAGAAACCGCCGATGAAGTTGACGCCGGTAGCTTTGGCCGCCCGGTCCAGGGCGGCGGCAAAGGGGGCGTAGTTGTCTGTCTCCGCCGCAGCGGCCACCAGGGCGATGGGGGTGACGGAGATGCGCTTGTTGACGATGGGGATGCCGAATTCCTTCTCGATGGCCTCGCCGGTGGCCACCAGATTTTCGGCGCAGCGGGTGATCTTGTCGTAGATGGCGTCACAGGCCTGCCTGGGGTCGCTGCGGGCGCAGGACAGCAGGGAGATGCCCATGGTGATGGTGCGCACGTCCAGATGCTGCTGGTCGATCATCTGGATGGTCTGCATGATCTCGTGTTGATTGAGCATAGTTTCCTCCTGTAAAAGGCGGTGTGGCCCCGCGGGGATCGCGCTGGGCGGCCGGTCCGCGGCGGTCCTCCGCCCTCAGATTCGGTGCATGGCGTTGAAGATGTCCTCCCGCTGGATGCGGATGGACAGCCCCTGTTCCCTGCCCGCCTGCTCCAGCAGGTCGGACATCTCGCCGATGGAGGCGGTGCAGGCGGAGAGATCCACCAGCATGACCATGGTGAAGTATTCCTGGAGCACGGTCTGGCTGATGTCCAGGATGTTGATGCTGTGCTGGGCCAGCAGGGCGCAGACGGCGGCAGTGATGCCCACCTTGTCCCGGCCGATGACAGTGACGATGGCCTTCATAGAAGACTTCCTTTCCACAGTAAATTTTGAGGAATGCGGAGAGACGGGGGAGGAGAAAGCTGCGCGGCGGGGCCGGAGGCAGGCGCTGCTCCTCAGCTCAGCTCGTCCAGAGTGAGCTCAAAGCCGGGGAGGAACTCCTCCATAAAGCAGCGCAGGGCGGGCAGCGGGTTCTGAAGGAGCGCGGCGTAGGTCTGCTCCTTGGCCTTGCGGAACTCGGTGTTCCCCGCCTTCAGCTCCTCCAGGCACTTGAGGTAGGCGGAGAGCTTGTCCGCCGCCTTTACCAGGTCCCGCACATGGGGTCCGGGATGGTGATGGCCTCGTCATAGGCGGGGCGTAGGTCGGGGCAGCATGGACAGCAGCTTCTGCTCCGCTACGGCCTCTACCGCCTTGTAGGCGGTCTGGATGTCCGGTTGTCGTACTTGATGGGGTGGGCATATCGCCGGTAAGGATCTCACTGGCGTCGTGATACAGGGCCGCCACCGCCACCACGCCCGGTCGGTCTGCCCGCTGAAGCGCTCGTTCTCAATGACGGCCAGGGCATGAGCCAGCACCGCCACCATGTGGGAGTGCTCCTGGACGTTCTCAGGGTCGGTGTTGCGCATCAGGCCCCAGCGGCTGATGTAGCGCATCCGGGCGATCATGGGGAAGAAATGATAGGGCACGGGGCGCCTCCCTCTGTTGAGATAAAGTTATTTTATCATAGCCCGCCCCGGATGTAAACTGTTAAAAGGGGAGGCGGGGCGGCAGTTGACGGATGGGCGGGAATCGGAGATAATAGATCAAAGGCCCAGGGTCTGCCGCTTCCGGGGCGGAGGGGCCAGGGGCCGGAAAGGGAGAGCCGCGATGGCAAAGAAAAATTCCCGCAATACCAAGGGGCGCATCATCCAGGCGGCATGGCAGCTGTTTTACCAGCAGGGCTATGACGATACAACGGTGGAGGAGATCATCGAGGCATCCGGCACCTCCCGGGGCTTTTACCACTATTTCGAGGGCAAGGACGCCCTGCTCTCCTCTGTCTCATTCCTGTTCGATGAGAAGTATGAGGAGCTGATGGCCCGCATGGACCCGGAAAAGGACCGGTTCGAGGTGCTGATGGAGCTGAACCGGGAGCTGTTTGCCATGATCGAAAACTCCATCTCCCTGGACCTGCTGGCCCGGCTGTACTCCTCCCAGCTGGTCACCCGGGGACAAGCATCTGCTGGACCACAACCGCACATATTACAAGCTGCTGCGGCAGATCGTCCTTCAGGGGCAGCAGCGGGAGAGCTGAGGGGAGATGTGACGGTAAATGAGATGGTGCGGGTCTACGCCCTGTGCGAGCGGGCCCTCATCTACGACTGGTGCCTGTCCGGGGACTACTCCCTGCTCCAGTACGGCAGGATCATGATGCCCATGTTTTGGGAGGATTTCGGACAAGCCAAAAGAATTTTGTACAAAATATCTAAAGGATGATTTTAGAAAGTGTACGGCTGAAATCCCGCAGTATAAAAGAAAAATGGGAAATAGAGAGACACAGTATAGAATTTATTCTATACTGTGTTCTGTATTTTGTTCTTAAGATCTCCATGCTATAATAAAAACGCCGTGCGCTGCCGGCGGCCGTCCTGCTCCTGCTTTGTGTGTGGGGAGCCGGAGGGTAACAGAATATGAGGAGAGATACTATGACCATTTCGCAGATCTGCATCTGCCTGGCCATCGCGGTCTATCTGATCGCCATGCTGGGCGTAGGCGTCTGGTTCTCCAAACGCAACAACTCCGTAGACGACTTCTATCTGGGGGCGGAAGCTGGGCCCCTTCGTCACCGCCATGAGTGCGGAGGCCAGCGACATGTCCTCCTGGCTGCTGATGGGGCTGCCCGGCGTGGCCTACCTCTCCGGCCTGGCGGAGGCCAGCTGGACCGCCATCGGACTGGCTGTGGGCACCTATCTGAACTGGCTCATCGTGGCGCGGCGCATCCGCCGCTACTCCCACCAGATCGACGCCATCACGGTGCCCCAGTTCTTCTCCAAGCGCTGGGGATGAGCGAAACCTGCTCTCCGCCATCGCCGCCGTGGTCATCATGATCTTTTCGTGCCCTATCTGGCCTCCGGCTTCTCCGCCTGCGGAAAGCTGTTCGCCTCCTGTTCGGCATCAACTATGTTTCCGCCATGCTCATCAGCGCCGCTGTCATCGTCATCTACACGGTCATGGGCGGGTTCCTGGCGGCCAGCTTTACCGACCTGGTCCAGTCCATTATCATGACGGTGGCCCTGGTGGTGGTGCTGGGCTTCGGCGTGGCGCAGGCTGGCGGCATGGAGGCGGTGATGGACAACGCCCGCTCTCTGGCGGGCTACCTGTCCCTGGTCAACATCCACGACCCGGCCACCGGGGCTCTGCCCCGTACAGCCTGCTCACCATCTGCTCCCTGCTGGCCTGGGGCCTGGGCTACTTCGGCATGCCCCACATCCTGCTGCGCTTCATGGCGATTGAAGAGGAGAAAAGCTGGCCCTCTCCGGCGGGTGGCCACTACCTGGGTAGTCATCTCCATGGGCGTGGCGGTGTTTATCGGTGTGGTAGGCAACGGCATGACAAAAGCGGGGGCCATGGAGCAGCTGTCCGACGCGGAGACAATCATCGTACAGATCGCCAACCTGATCAGCTGCTACGGTGTTCCAGCCGCTCTGCTGGCCGGCGTGATCTTGGCGGGTATCCTGGCCGCCACCATGTCCACTGCAGACTCCCAGCTGCTGGCCGCCTCCTCCTCTGTCTCCCAGAACCTGGCGGTAGAGTTCTTCCACCTGAAGATCAGCGGAAAGAAGAGCGTGCTGGTGGCCCGGAGCACCATGGTGGTCATCTCCCTGATCGCAGCATTCCTGGCCCGAGACCCGGACAGCTCTGTCTTCCGGGTGGTCTCATTCGCCTGGGCGGGCTTCGGCGCCGCCTTCGGGCCGGTGGTGCTCTTTGCCCTGTTTTGGAAGCGGTCCAACAAGTGGGGGGCACTGGCAGGGATGGCCACCGGCGGCGTGATGGTCTTCGTGTGGAAGTATCTGGTGGCTCCTATGGGCGGCGCGCTGGCCATCTATGAGCTGCTGCCCGCTTTTCTGTGCGCCTGCGTGGCCATCGTGATGGTCAGCCTGCTGACCCCCGCCCCGGAGCAGAGCATCCTAGAGGCTTTTGAGTGCTTTAAGTCCAAGCAAAAGCAGAAATAACGATAGAGGAAAAAGCCTCGCAGAGTTCGCGCCCGCAGGCGCGAATCCAGTTGTGATCTGTTTTCGCCGGCGGCATGTGCGTCGGGGAAAACACTTCTCAGGCTACAAGTGTGGGGTTTGTCCGCTTGCGGCGGACCAATCCCGCGCGCGGCAGGCTGCTGCTTTCTCAAAAAAAGTGGCAAAGCCGCTTTTCGACAGTCTCAGGAAAGGGCCTTTGGCCCTTTTTTTTGTCCCAGCGCGGGTCTTAGAGGAGTTTTGAAAAAGTAAGAGCGGATCGCCCTGGAGACTGCCCTTGTAAGAGAGCGGCGGACCCGCTGGGCCTGCGGGGGGACTGTAGGACCGGCTCGCCGAGTTGCAGCGCCTGGCCTGGAATGCATAGACCGTCTTACTTGCCCAGTCATGACACGTGCCCCTCTGCCCCAAACATGCCGCGGTACAAAGCTTCAGTCAAAATATTATTGACATATGACAAAATGGAGCTATACTAAAGAGGAAAGAGAGGGGGCGGTCCCATGGCGCGGCCGGTAAAACGGAGAAGGGTATGCGGGCTGCCTCCTGTGGGGGCGTTCCGGCCTGAAGGAGGGCCAGGCGGCCCAGTGATCGAGGTGACAGTGGACGAATATGAGGCGGTGCGGCTCATCGACCTGCTGGGGCTGACTCAGGAGGAGTGTGCTGCCCAGATGAATGTGGCCCGGACCACGGTGCAGGCCATCTACGACTCTGCCCGGGAGAAGCTGGCCCGCATGCTGGCGGAGGGCAGGCCCCTGGCAGTCCAGGGGGGCACTTACGACCTGTGCGGTCAGGCGGAGCACTGCTGCGGCCGGCGCTGCCGCCACCGGGGCGGGGGAGGGGGCCGGTGCGAAAACGGCCGCCTGACCTGCCGGGAGGAGGGCCGCTGCCCGGGACGGTCTGGAGTGGAACAGAACAGGATGAAACAGGAGGGGCAGAACATGAAAATAGCAGTGACATATGAGAATGGACAGGTCTTTCAGCATTTTGGGCACACGGAGCGATTCAAGATCTATGAGGTGGAAGACGGAGCGGTGACTGCCAGCCAGGTGGTGGACACCGCCGGCAGCGGCCACGGGGCGCTGGCTGGATTCCTGCGTGAGCGGGGCGTCCAGACGCTGATCTGCGGCGGCATCGGCGGCGGGGCCAGAACAGCCCTGGCCCAGGCGGAGATCCAGCTCTATCCCGGCGTATCGGGGGCGGCGGACCAGGCGGTGGCCGACCTGCTGGCAGGCCGATTGGCCTATGACCCGGATACAGTGTGCAGCCACCACCACGAGGGGGACGGAGCCCATCAGTGCGGCGGCCACGGAGAGGGGGAGGGCCACTCCTGCGGCCATTCCCACGGGGCTGGCGGCCAGGGCTGCGCCGGACATCAGGGATAAAAACGTCCCGGCATCCAATCAGGATGCCGGGACGTTTTTTACTTACAGTTTGCCAGCTGGAGCTCAGCCCAGATTCAGGGCTTCCTTCACCTTGGCGATGATGTGGGCACCGATGTCGCGGGAGGCGTCGGTGCTCTGGGCGCCCAGGTGGGGGGAGACCAGGAAGTTCTCGCACTCGAACAGGGGGGAGTCAAAGCCGGCACCCTCGGTCAGGCCGCCGCCGGCCAGCTCGTTCTCCATAACGTCGGAGGCATAGCCGCCGATCTTGCCGGCCTTCAGGGCCTCGTACATGTCCTGCTCATTGACGATGCCGCCCCGGGCCATGTTGAGGACCACGGCGTCATCCTTCATCTCGGCCAGAGACTTGGCGTTGAACAGATCCTTGGTCTCGGGGGTGAGGGGCATGTGGATGGTGACGAAGTCGGAGACCTTCAGCAGCTCGTCGATGCCCATGCTGGTGGCCTGCTGCTCCTCGAACACGTGGGCGGGCAGGTAGGGGTCATAGGCCACGATGTTCATCTTGAAGGCACGGCCCAGTTCGCCCACGCGCTGGCCGATGCGGCCGAAGCCCAGGATGCCCAGGGTCTTGCCCCGCAGCTCGCGGCCCACGAATTTATACTTGTCCCAGGTCTTGTTCACCTTCACGTCGTAGTTGGCGGGGATGGTGTGGCGGGACAGATCCAGCATCTTGGAGAAGGTCAGCTCGGCCACGGCGTTGGCGTTCAGGCCGGGAGCGTTGAAGACCTGCACGCCCTTTGCCTTGCAGGCGTCCATGTCCACGTGGTTCAGGCCCACGGAGCACACGCCGATGACCTTCAGGTTGGCGGCGGCGTCAATGATCTCCTTGGTGATCTTGGGGTCCACGCGCATGATGAGCACATCGTAGTCCGGGATGAGCTTGACCAGCTCCTCCTGGGTGGGGAGCATGTGGGTGTCCACCTGCATATACTTGCCCAGCTCCTCGGCGATGGCACTGTGGACGGCATCAATGATCAGACATTTCATGGGAAATCTTCCTTTCTTCTTCTTCATATTGGGGCTCTTTGGCGACTCAGGTCGGAAGATGCCCGTTTCCGCCCGGCATTGGTAAAATAGGCAGAAAATCTTCCAGTTATCATGATTATAGCATGACAGACTAAACAGGGACATCACATTTTTCCTGAGGGTTGCCACAGTCGTTCAACTGTGATAGAATACTTGCAGGAAGAGAATGGAACAGAGGGGCGCCCGGAACCGAAGGGCGGAAGGAGCGGCTTTTGGAGGGAGACACGTGAATTTTTACATCTGAAGTATTTCCTCATGGTGGCGGAGGAGCTGAACATCACCCGGGCTGCCGAGCGGCTGTATATCTCCCAGCAGTCGTTGAGCAACCACATCAGCAACATGGAGCGGGAGCTGAATGTGAAGCTGTTCACCCGCTCCCCAAGCTGGCGCTGACCTATGCCGGAGACCTGCTGGTGGACACGGCCACCCAGATCCTGGATCTGCACAGCCAGTACCTCAACAAGGTGGGGATATCAACCGGCACTATATGGGGTGCTGCGGGTGGGGATCTCCTACACCTGCGGCTTGGCGGTGCTGCCTGAGATCCTGCCCCAGTTCCGCAGGGAATTCCCCATGGTGGAGTTCTCCATGTTCGAAGGCAACTCCTCCGAGCTGGAGGACGAGCTGGCCCACGGCCGGGTGGATCTGGTCATCGCCTTCCACCCCATCATGCTGGAGGGTGGAGACCGTCCCCTGACAGAGGACCGGCTCATCATGGTGGTGCCCAAGGTCTTCACCGACCAGGTGTTCGGTCCCCGGGCGGAGGAGATGCGGGCCCAGTACGCCCAGGGGCGGATATCACCGCCTTCCGGCAGATGCCCTTCATCCTGCTCAAGCGGGCAACCGGGTGCGGGGCATTGTGGACCAGTACCTGAGCCGGTGCTACTTCAAGCCCAAGATCATCCTGGAGACGGAGAACACGGTCACCACCCTGGCTATGGCCCGGGAGGGATGGGCATCGTCATCTGTCCCCAGCTGTTCCTGCGGACCATCCAACTGCCGGGGTCAAGCCCGCCCGGAGGATGTGGACCTGTTCCCCTGGCCGACCCCTCCACCCTGAGCCGGCTGGTGGTGGGCTACCGCCGGGACCGGTATCTGTCCCACTTCGCTGAGCGCTTCATCCTCATCGCCCAGGACGTGCTGAGAAAATAAGCGGCGTATTCCTGGCAGACAGCTGATCCTTTCCTGTAATAGAGATGACCAGAGGCTCCAGTCCGTACTGCACACGGGCTGGGGCCTCTGGTTTCAGATCCGTTCATTCCAATGGGAGACTGTGGGCACAGATATCCAGGAGCGGTCGACAAAGCTATTGATCCAGATAGACCCCAGTATAAGGACCCTGGAAGGAGGCCTCTAATTTTGATAAGATGTCCAAAACCCGGCCCGTATCTGCCGGGATCATAGAGGATGTCACGCCTTCAGTTACTTTATAAATTTGATATTCCATGATATCAGATAGCTCATGATAAAATGCGTTGCAGCTCCTTTGGACCCAATATCCCCCAGACAGATCCTGCGTACAGAAGAAACAGGCCCTTCTCAGGGCGGACGCCTGTTTTGCTAAGTGGCCTTTGTGACAAAATAGGGGCCCAGCTCAGGCTCATGGGTGACGATGTAGGCCCATTCAAAATCGGGGTCCACAAAGTAGAAGTCCCCTGAGCCCCGGAAAAGGCGGCTGGAAGGGCTGGAAGCCGTCGATCTGATAGAATTTATAGATGTCGGCAATCCCCTGATGGGCGGGGCGGAGGGCCTAAAATCGAAGCGATAAAATTCGCTGAAACGGAGATGGTACAGACCCAGGACGCTGGGGTGGCTGCGCCGGTCAAAGGCCTGCTCCGCCGCCTCCCCTCCAGGAATGGGCACAGGCGGCAGCTGAAGGCGTGCCACAGTTCCTCCGTGACGCAGTGGCCGCAGAACTGCTCGTCGGAGACCGCGGGCAAAACGCGCGGCGGAATCTGGCCTCGAACTCCGGGAAGCGGACCGTGGTCAGACGCCGGACCGACGTCCCCTCTTGGGAGAGACGGACCGTGATCCCGCTGTCGTATCCAGGGGCCTCCCAGAAGCAGTCCAGCGGCAGGGACAGCCGCAGGTCGGCCCCGCCGTCAGGCTCTGCCCAGAAATATTTTGCTTTTGTGTTAGTCATAATACCAGCAGTGCCTCGAACTTTGTTTATATTCTCCTGTGCCAATTACAAATACAGTTGGATGATAATGGTAGTAATAGCCTACGCAACCTTTGTGGTGAATATAGGGGCCAAGTGCCACCCCATTTGGAGATGCATTGATGCAAGCAGTTTGTGCTAGACCAGGTGTTTTGGCCCAAACATCTCCTGCATCTGTAAGCAAAATTACAGCTGTAGCAAAGAAATTCCGGGACCGATCCAGACACTTCCACTGCTTCTCCTAGCTCTCAATAATCATAGTTTTCTTGGTCCAAATATTCCAATGCTTCGGTGGCAATAACATAAGTTGTGCCAGCAATAATTGTTGCCAATCCAATTGCCATTAAAGCTTCTAAGAGTTCCTGAGCGATTCGCCAGCCAGTAATGACCGTCATTGGTTGGATAGCAGAATCTGATTCAAACAGGTCAATTCTGACATAATCACTGGTATCTAAGTTGAAACTATCTGCATAGAAATTTTAGATATATCTGATGTATTTCCGATATAATAAACTTCGTCAACAATTTTATTGGTAGCATCGTCATAGTAGTAATTATCGACAAAGAAATCATATGATTCATTTGTTGACAGATTTTGATTTCGGCGATTCGGCTCTCAATATCATAAGTCAAATACCATTGCACACCTTTACAGTTGACCAATAATTGAGTTCCTTCAACATCTCTTTTACTATTTCTATATCAGAACTTTGAATTTCTCCATCTGTAATTTTAGAAATGGGTTCACGTGTCAATGTGGAGGAAAATGTTGATTGTGCACTTGTGTTTTCGACAGGTACAGCCAGTACTGTTGAATTTAACAGTAAGATACAGGCCAAAAAGTGCATATAGTTTTCATTAACTTTTGCGCATTGTGCCACATACTCCTTTTCCATACTTATTGTTTGCGATTTTTCAGTTTACTTCTCTGCCTAATCAAAATACAGCAAAAATTTATTTCAGCCAAACACATAGTTGTTAGTATCTGTTTTCACCTCCATCTACAAAAATAGGGATATAGAGCTATGCTGTTGCAGTTTCGGAGTAGATAGTTGCGGTTTCGGACTGGCTGCCGGCCCAGACAGTGACCACCGCCTTGACCCGGTAGGTCTCGCCGGGGTCACAGACACCGTCTCAGAGACAGATGCCCGGGTCCCGTCCTGGCGGTCGGTCCAGGAGTCCACCAGTATCCAGGCGAAGGAGCCGGATTTTGCTGGAGCTCCACCCGCACCTCACATTCGGTGGAACGCCCGGTCTGTCCACTCACCCAGCCTTCGATAAATGCGGTCCTGTCGGAGATCATCAGGTCACATCCTTGGTTTTGATATAGAGGGAATAAGGAACGATTTCTTCAAAACGGGCGTGTCCTGGGGCGGCTGGGCGGCAGAGGCGGCGGGGTGGTCACCAGGGTCAGGCACAGGGCCATCCCCGCCGCCAGCCAGCGCATGGGTTTCTTGCGCATAAAATCACCTCCCTTCATCGGTCCTACTAATATACCGACGAAAGGAGGCGATTTCGGACAAGGAAATCAAAATTTTTGAAAAATTTTTAAGAAATGGGTTCCAGACCCAATGCGACCTGTTTCAGCTCTTCCATAGGAATGGTCCCGGACAACAAATAGTAGCAGTTGTCTTCGGTCCAAAAATAGTATGATCCAGATTTTTGAAATTGCCATGGCTTCTGAGTTATGGATTTTGAAGTACTCAACCTCTGCGTCCTCAGTGTCTACTCCCAGAATACTGGATGCATTGGCGCCCACTACGATGTGGGTTACTTCCAACATATTTCCAGCGTTGTCCTCGAAACAAATATAGTGCCTGATTCTGCTGGACTGCCGTACAGTCTCCTCCATCCCCTGCGGGAGGTAGGTAAGAACAAAATCTCCGGCTGTCCGATCTGTTTCGCCCTCGGCGGAGAAACGGAAGTTGGTGATCTCCTCATAGACCTGGACCAGCACCTCCAGCACCTGGGCCCGGAAGGCCTGGGAGGTGACCATCAGGCCGGAGAAGCCCACCGCCAGAAAGACCAGCGCCACCGCCGCCGCCCGCCGCACCTGGGCCAGGGCACGGACCCGCCGGGGAGCGCCCCATCCGGCGGATCAGGCGGTCCATCCGGCGCTGAAAGGCGGGGAGGGCCGGGCCTGGGGCAGCTCCCGTCCCCGGGCAGGGAGGAGAGCCACAGGTCCCGGGCCATGGGCGCGGCCTGGCTGAGCAGCCGGTCCAGCTCCTGATCAGTCATACCTCCACCCCCAATCCCTCAAGAGCCTCCCGCAGCCGGGCCTTGGCCCGGGACACGGTGCGCTCCACGGCGGACACGGTCATGTCCAGCACCCGGGCGATCTCCCGGTTGTCCAGTCCCCGGTCATATTTCAGCAGCAGCACCGTCCGCTGACGGGCGGGGAGCCGGGCCATGGCCTGGGCCGTCAGCTCCCGGAGGGAGGACGCCTCCTCCGGGGGCGGCCGGCCTGCGCCCAGTCCTCCAGGGGCTCCGCCCCCCGCCGCCGGCGGCGGTACAGATCCAGTGCCTTGCCCTCTACTATCATACCGACCAGGGCCTTCGTTTCCGGACAGACCGGGTCATGAATTTTCGATGATTTCCGTGATGCGGAGCAGGGCCTCCTGCACCGCGTCCTCCGCGTCCTGCTGACTGCCCAGGATGCGCAGGGCCAGATAGAACATCAGGTCCCGATATTCCCAGTAGAGGAGGGCGAACTTGTTGCGGCCCTCCTCTGTGGGGATCATCGCCAGGTAGACCAGCATGGACTCGCCCCTCTCCCCTGTCCAGTGTAACACAGGCGGGGAAATGTCACCCCGGGCGGCCCCGGAGGGAACAGAAACAGGCGGCAGCGGTCAGGCTGCCGCCCCTGTGGGCGTGCAGGACAGGGGTCAGCGGTCCAGCTGGGCGGCCACTTCCTCCAGGTAATTGCGCTCCGCCCCTCCACCTTCCGGCGTCGCAGGCGGCGGCCAGGGCGGGGTCAATGGGCAGGCGGGCCAGGATGGGCAGGCCCAGCTCCCGGGCCACCTCCTCCAGGCGGCTCTCCCCGAAGATGGCGTGACGGGCACCGCAGTCGGGGCACTGATACCAGCTGTAATTTTCAATGAGGCCCAGCACCGGGATGGACATCATCTCCGCCATGTGCACCGCCTTGAGACGATCATGGACACCAGATCCTGGGGAGGTGACCACGATGATGCCGTCCACCGGCAGGGACTGGAACACGGTGAGGGGCACGTCCCCGTTCCAGGGGCATGTCCACGAACATATAGTCCACCTCGCCCCACACCACGTCGGACCAGAACTGCTTGACCACGTTGGCGATGACCGGGCCACGCCAGACCACGGGGTCGGTCTCGTTGGCGGTGAGCAGGTTCAGGGACATGAGCTTGATGCCGGAGGGTGACGGCGGGGTCGATGCCCGCGTCGGTGCCGGTGGCCCGCTGGTGGACTCCGAAAGCCATGGGGATGGAGGGCCGGTGATGTCGGCGTCCAGCACGGCCACCTTCCGGCCCCGGCGGGCCATGGCTACGGCCAGGGAGGTGACGGTGCTCTTGCCCACGCCCCCCTTGCCGCTGACCACGGCGATCACCTTCTTGATGCTGGACAGGGCGTTGGCAGGGACGCGCAGGTCCCGCTCGCTGCAGCTCTCGCCGCAGGTAGAGCAGTCATGGGTGCAGTTTTCAGGCATGATCGATTCTCTCCTTCATATGGTTGGGATCACTTGCCGTCCTGACGGCCGGCAAAGGTCTTGTTGATGCGCTCGCCGGTGGTGTGGACCAGCTGGAACATGGACTGGTAGAGCACCGGGTAGTCCCGGGCCAGGATGTCGTGGCTCAGCTCGGGCATGCGGCTCTTGTCCTTGCCCTGGCCGGCCAGGGCCTCGCACAGCTCCACTTCGCTGCACGCCATGTCAGCCTCGGGCAGGCCGGCGGCGAACTGCCGGGCCGGGACGGAGAAAAGTCCGGGTTGTTGGACGGGTTGGCCTGATACAGGCGGCGGAACACCTTATAGACAGCGGTGGACAGGTAGTTGGAGGCGGCGCGGATGGCCTCCCGGCTGCCGGTCTTGCCCAGCAGGTCGAAGAGCATGCCCACCGAGTTCACCAGCAGCTTTTGGACAGCAGGGCCAGTACGCTGCCCATCATGGAGTTGTCCTTCTCATCGCTCAGGTCATAGAGCTCCTCCGGGGCAATGGTGGTGCCGTCCCGGGTGAGGGTGCGGCCCAGGAGAAAGTCGGCGGAGACCCCATAATAGTCACAGGCCCGGACCACGAAGGCCAGGCCGGGCTCCCGGATGCCGTTCTCATAGTGGGACAGCAGGGCCTGGGAGATGCCCAGGGCACCCGCTGCGGTGCGCTGGCTGACCCCGCTCCTGCCGCAGCAGGAGAGGGTGCGGGAAAATTCTGCGTTCAAATTTCTCACCTCGAGGGGCGGCCCGCAGGCCGCCGTTTCTGGATCTCATCTCGATCTGCAATACATACAGTATAGTATAACGGAAGCATTACGCCACGTAAAGAGAAAATGAAAATTTTCGCGGAAATTTGACATGGGTGGACAACGGCCGCCAAAACAGGGCTGTTATTCCCGGAAGGAGCGGGGAAAACTGAAAAAGAGGTCCCACAGGAATTTTATGCGCTTCTGCAGCGGATAAGCCTTGAAATTTCTGGCTGAAAATGCTACCATAAGGGACAGAAAAGCGGCCTTACGGCCACGAATCGAAAAGTTGGAGGGATCACCCATGCACATGTTTCAGAATCTGATCGACAAACTGAAGGCTCATCCCCGCAAGATCGTCTTTACCGAGGGCACCGACCCCGCATCCTGGAGGCATCCGCCCGGTTGCTGTCCGGGACCTTCCTGACCCCCGTGCTGGTGGGCAACGAGGAGGAGGTCCAGGCCGCCGCCGAGAAGGCCGGCTTCAATATCCGCGGCGCCATCATCATTGACCCGGAGAACTATGACGGCATGGACGCCATGGTGGAGAAGATGGTGGAGCTGCGCAAGGGCAAGATGACCGCCGATGAGTGCCGGGCCGCCCTGAAGAAGGGCAACTACTTTGGCACCATGCTGGTGAAGATGGGCGTGGCCGACGCCCTGCTGGGCGGCGCCACCTACTCCACCGCCGACACCGTCCGCCCCGCCCTGCAGCTGGTCAAGACCAAGCCGGGCAACAAGATCGTCTCCTCCTGCTTTATCCTGGTCCGCGCCTCCGCCACCGGCGACAACGATGTGCTGGCCATGGGTGACTGCGCCATCAACATCAAGCCCGAGGAGGACGAGCTGGTGGAGATCGCCGTGGAGACCGCCAAGTGTGCCAAGATCTTCGGCATCGCCCCCAAGGTGGCTTTCCTGAGCTACTCCACCAAGGGCTCCGGCAAGGGGGAAGATGTGGACAAGATGCGCAACGCCTGCGAGAAGGCCAAGGCACTCATGCCCGATATCCCCGTGGACGGCGAGATGCAGTTTGACGCCGCCGTGTCCCCCACCGTGGGCCAGCTGAAGTTCCCCGGCTCCCCCGTGGCCGGCTACGCCAACACCTTCATCTTCCCTGACATCAACGCGGGCAACATCGGCTACAAGATCGCCCAGCGTCTGGGCGGCTTTGAGGCCTATGGCCCCATCCTGCTGGGCCTGAATGCCCCCATCAACGACCTCAGCCGCGGCTGCAACGCCCAGGAGGTCTACTCCATGGCCATCATCACCGCCGCTCTGGCGGAGTAAACGGCCAGACGACCACAGACTGCGACGGCGGGCCCCGTTGGGGCCCGTCGTTTTACAGAGCGGGGGCCATGGAGTAGACCTGGGGCCCCATCGAAGATGGGGACGGCGCTTGCGCCGTACAAGCGTTTTGCCGGAGGCAAAACCTTGGCGGAGGGGCGGCTGGGCCGCCCCGAGCAATGAGATCCCGAAGGGAACCCGCAAAATGGAAACATTTTGTGGGGCTGCTCCATGGCCATCATCACCGCCGCTCTGGCGGAGTAAACGGCCAGACGACCACAGACTGCGACGGCGGGCCCCAGTGGGGCCCGTCGTTTTGCGTCTTGTGAGGGGACAGGGAAGAAACGGCAGGCACATGGGAGATGCGGTTTTATAAAATCGTTTCGGGGGCCTGTACCGCTTTTTAAGATGACCACCTTGAAAGGACTGGGAAAAAAACGGCGGATTTTTTCCCTCTGTGTTGCATTTTCTCTGCGGGTAAGGTATGATAATAAAAGCGCATTCTCCCAGTTTTAGGAGTGTTGTCATGAGAAAAGATATCGCTTTGCCCGTGCTGGCCCTGGCGGGGGGCGGCGCCTGCCTCGCCCTGCGCCGCTGGCAGCTGGCCGCCGCGCTGGACCCAGAGACCGAACTGTTCCGCTCCGTCCCGGCCACGCCGGTGCTGATCGGTGTGCTGGCCCTGCTGGCGCTGCTGTTCCTGGTCCTGATCCAGGGGGGAGGGAAGCCGGAGGACTATCCCGCAGCCTTCCGCTGTCCCAGCTCCCTGTATATGACCCTGGTGACGGCGGGGAGCCTGCTCCTGCTGGCCGCCGCGGCGCTGGGCACCCTGGGCTTTTTCCGGGCGTTTCAGCTGTGGCGGGACGGACTGGGCCAGGGACTGCCCGTGATGGAGCTGCTGGCTGCCGTATTGTGCATCCCCTCCGCTGCAGCGCTGATGATCCTGGGGCGGGGCCATTACCGGGGAGGCCTGCCCGCCTGTTATCCCGGCCTGACCACCCTGCCCGGCTACGCCGCCCTGCCCTGGCTGGTGGGGATCTATCAGGAGTACTCCCGGGACCCGGTGGTGCTGCGGTTCGCAGATATGATCCTGGCGGTGGTGTGTGCGGTGCTGGCGCTGTACTTCGCCGCCTCCTTCGCTTTCCGCCACCCCAGGCCCAGGCTGTGCCTGTTTTTTTCCCTGATGGGGATCGTTCTGAACCTGGAGGCGCTGGCCAACGGACAGTCCCTCTTCTTTACCGCGCTGACCGCTGCTGCGGTGCTGGTCCTGCTGGCCCAGAGCTGGGCGCTGCTGCGCACCTGTTTCGGCCCGGCTTGGCCGGAGTGCCTGCTGGAGGATCGAATGCCCAGCGGGGCATTGGAACGGGCAGAAGGGGACAATGCCCCGGGAGGAGCCGGGGTCGAGAATCATCATCGGGAGGACGACTGAATATGGAACGCAAGAGATTTTATATCACCACCCCTATCTACTATCCCAGCGACAAGCTGCACATCGGCCACACCTACTGCACCGTGGCCACCGACGCTATGGCCCGGTATAAGCGTCTCACCGGCTGTGAGGTCATGTTCCTGACGGGCACCGACGAGCACGGCCAGAAGATCGAGGACAAGGCCAAGGAGGCCGGCGTCACCCCCAAGGAGTATGTGGACCGCATCGTGGAGGGGGAGCGGGGCGTGCTGGATCTGTGGAAGCTGATGAACATCAGCAACGACCGGTTCATCCGCACCACCGATGGCTACCACGTGTCCGCCATCCAGAAGATATTTAAGAAGATGTATGAGAAGGGGGACATCTACAAGGGCAAGTATGTAGGGAAATACTGCAAGCCCTGCGAGTCCTTCTGGACCGAGAGCCAGCTGGTGGACGGCAAGTGCCCTGACTGCGGCCGGGATGTGGTGGACGCGGAGGAGGAGGCCTACTTCTTCCGCCTGTCCAAGTACGCCGACCGGGTACAGCATCTGCTGGAGGACACCGACTTTTTGGAGCCCCGCAGCCGGGTGAATGAGATGGTGAACAACTTCATCAAGCCCGGCCTGGAGGACCTGTGCGTCAGCCGCACCTCCTTCACCTGGGGCGTGCCGGTGGACTTTGACCCGGGCCACGTGGTCTATGTATGGGTGGACGCCCTGTTCAACTACACCACCGCCCTGGGCTTCCTCAACGACCGGTATGACGACTATGAGAAGTTCTGGCCCGCGGACGTCCACTTTGTGGGCAAGGAGATCGTCCGGTTCCACTCCATCATCTGGCCCGCCATGCTGATGAGCATGGAGATGCCCCTGCCCAAGAAGGTGTTCGGCCACGGCTGGCTGCTGCTGGACGGAGGAAAGATGTCCAAGTCCAAGGGCAACGTGGTAGATCCCTATATCCTGGCGGAGAAGTTCGGAGTGGATGCCCTGCGCTTCTTCCTGATGCGCACCTTCCCCTTCGGCTCTGACGGCAACTTCTCCAACGAGCTGCTGATCCAGACCATCAACACGGACCTGGCCAACGACCTGGGCAATCTCCTCTCACGCACCGTGTCCATGGTGGGCAAGTATTTCGGCGGCACCCTGCCTGAGGAGCAGGCGGCGGACGAGGAGAAGGATGGGGAGCTGGTGGAGCTGATCTCCTCCCTGCGCACCAGGTATGAAGAGCAGATGGAGCACTACGCCTTCCAGAACGCCCTGGCGGAGATCTTCAAGGTGATCGGCCGGGCCAACAAGTATATCGACGAGAACACCCCCTGGACCCTGGCCAAGGACATGGAGGCCAACGGCGCCCGGCTGGCCCGGGTGATGTACAACCTGCTGGAGGTGCTGCGGGTCTCCGCTATCCTGCTCACCCCCTTTATCCCCCAGTCTGCTGCCGAGGTGCTCCGGCAGATCGGCGCCTGCGAGACCTGCTCTACCTGGGAGAGCGCCGCCGGCTATGGGGCCCTGTCTCACACTGTCACTGTCTCCCGGGGCGAGAACCTGTTCCCCCGCATCGACGCAGAAAAGGCCCTTTCCGAGCTGGAGGAGGCTGCGGCGGCCGCCAAGAAGGCAGCTCTGCCCGATTTGGAGGTGGAGCCTCAGCTCACAGAGAAGGTGGATTTTGACACCTTTTGCAAGAGCGATTTCCGGGCCGTTAAAGTCAAGGCCTGCGAAACAGTGAAGAAGTCCAACAAGCTGCTGCGCTTCACCCTGGACGACGGCACCGGCACCGACCGGCAGATCCTCTCCGGCATCGCGATGTGGTACAAGCCCGAGGAACTGGTGGGCAAGACCCTGGTCGCCATCGTCAACCTGCCCCCCCGGAAGATGATGGGACTGGAGTCCAACGGTATGCTGATCTCCGCCGTCCACACCGAGAAGGGCGAGGAGCAGCTCAACCTGCTGATGATCGACGACAAGATCCCCGCTGGGGCCAAGATGTGCTGAACGGGACTGTGGGACAGATCGAAAAAGATCTGCGTCATTTTAATGGGGCGGGCCTTTGGCCCGCCCCATTTTTGTGCTATACTGAAAGCAGACGCCGGGGGGAGAAACTGGCTCCGGCCCCGCCTCCGGGTACCGGAACGGGAAAGCATCTTTGAGAAAGGAAGGATGGACATGTACCGATATGAATATGTGACCTATCGCACCGGGGGCGGCTTCTGGATGGACAACAGCGCCTGTGAGCACCGGGAGATCATAGACGAGTACGCGGCCAAGGGTTGGCGTTACGTGGGATATCTGCCCACCATGTTTTCCGGGGAGGGCGGCACCAAGGAAGTGGACCTGATCTTTGAACGGGAGGAGCCCTGAGCCATGTGGTCCAACTGTTTGTTCGTGGCCCTGGGGGGCGGCCTGGGCGCCGTGGGGAGGTATCTGCTCAGCCTGATTGCCGCCCCATGGTCCTTTCCGGTGATGACCCTGCTCACCAATTTTCTGGGGGCGGTGGTCATCGGCGCCGTGGCCCAGGCGGCGGGACAGCTGCCCATGTCCAAAAGTGCAGTTCTGTTTTTGAAGACCGGACTTTGCGGTGGTTTTACCACCTTTTCCACTTTTTCACTGGAGACGGTGGAGCTGCTGGAGCAGGGGAGGTGGGCCGCCGGGGGCGGGTACATCCTGGCCAGCGTGGGTCTGTGCCTGGCGGGGGTGCTGCTGGGGCGGGCCCTGGTGTGGAAGATCCTTTGAGGATGGAGACCCGCATCTGAGGGCGGCGCCTCTATCCAAATGAGGGCTGCCGCGGGGAGAAAATCGTGCGGACGGGGTTGACAGAGAAAGGATCTTCTGCTATATTAGTTAAGCAAATTTATATAAATTCGCTTAATGAAATGAGGGGAACGGATGGACCTGCGGGATAGTCTGAACCGGTATTACTACGATGTAACGGTCAGTGATCTGAGGCAGATCAGCCGCACCGGCGGCGGAGAGCTGTCTTATAATAGCATCATGTATCTGGATGTGATCTCCTACCAGCGGGCCCAGGGGGAGTGTACGGTGAGCACCCTGGCCAATACCCTGCACATCACAAAGTCGGCGGTGACCATCAAGGTCAACGAGCTGGAGCGGCTGGGGATGGTGACCAAGACCCGCAGCGAGACCGACCGGAGGGTGATCCAGTTGGACGTATCCCCGCAGATGACACAGTCGCTCCGAGCCTATGAGGGCCCGTTTGAGCGGGCGATCCGGCTGGTGGAAAGGAGCTTCACACCGGAACAGATCGCGGTGTTCTGTTCCATTTTGAATACGTTTACTTCGGAATATATAAAGGATTTTTAAAATGACACAGCATGAAAAATTATTTGAGAGCCTTCCGCCCACTCGGCTGTTTTTCCGGTGCGCCTTGCCCAGCATGATAAGCATGGCGATGCTCTCCCTGTACACAGTGGCGGACGGCATCTTTGTGGGGCGCTATGTGGGCCCCAACGCTCTGGCGGCGGTCAATCTGGTGATGCCGCTGATCATGATGAGTTTCGCACTGGTGGACCTGGTGGCGGTGGGGTCCTCCGTTCAGATCTCTATCCGCCTTGGGGAAAAAAATGAGAGGGCGGCCAACCGGATCTTCAGCTTCTGCACCGGGCTGATTGTGGCGCTGTCCTGCGTCATCGGGCTGGGCGGCTTTTTCCTGGCCGGGCCGATGGTGTCCCTGATGGGGGCGGAGGCGGAGGTCACCGCCATGGGGGCGGAGTATATGCAGGTATATGCCGTATTCGCGCCAGTCATTATGGTATTCTTTGCAGTGGACAACTATCTGCGCATCTGCGGCCGGGTGCGGTACAGCATGATACTCAATGTGGTTACAGCACTGTTGAACATCGTGCTGGATTTTCTATTTTTGGTAGTTTTCCGCTGGGGGGTGGCCGCGGCAGCGGCGGCCTCCTGTCTGAGCATTGCCCTGGGTACAGTGCTGGGCTTCCTGCCCTTTGTGATGGGCCGTCTCCCTCTGCGTTTTGTTCGGGGGACCATCTCTGCCCGTCAGCTGGGGAATATTTTGGCCAATGGCAGCTCGGAGTTCTTTTCCAGTATTGCGGGATCTGTGATGATGGTCATTCTCAACAGCGTACTGCTGAGGCTGTCCGGGTCTATGGCGGTGGCGGCTTTCTCTATCGTGATGTATGTGGACAGCATCGTGGGCTCTCTGCTGTTTGGCATGGCAGATTCCATTCAGCCCGCCATCAGCTACAACTACGGCGCCCGGCGCCGGGACAGGATGCTGGCCCTGGAAAAGAGGGTGCTTTTGACAGGCGCGGCGGTGTCGCTGGCGGCTTTGCTGTGGATGCAGCTGGGGGGACAGTATGTCATCCCTCTCTTTATCCAGGGGGATGACCCCGCCCTGCTGGAGATGAGCTTGCGGGCCATGAGGCTGTTCTCCCTGTCTTATCTGCTGGGCTGGGCAGGGACCTGTCTGAGCTCCTTCTTCACCGCATTGAACCGGCCGGGACGCTCCCTGATCCTGGCCTTCAGCAAGACGCTGGTCTTTCCGCTGGCCTGTCTGGCGGTGCTGCCAGCCGCGCTGGGGCTGGACGGCGTGTGGCTGACGGCGCCGGCGGCCGGAGTGCTGACCGCCGCTCTGGCAGTCTGGTTTTTGACCGCAGTGCTGCGGCAGGAGAGAGCCCAGGACCGGCAGGAGGGGGAGGGTACACCCCAGGCGTGAGACCCGGTCCCATCATCAGAAAAAACAGGTCCTGCGCTCAGAGGAGCGCAGGACCTGTTTTAATGAATCACGGCGGTTCACGCCTCCTGGGCCATGACGGCCAGGGCCTCATCCACGGCGGAGAGGAGGTACTGGATGTCCTCCTCTGTGTGGGCGGGGGAGAAGCAGAGGCGGCTGTTGTGCAGGATGCCGCGGTCCTTCAGCAGGGCCATAAAGCGGCTGTGCTTGGGGAAGCTGGCGTTGGCCAGGGCGTCCCGGTGGTTGATGATCTTCTCCTTCTTGGTGAACACAGGAAAGAGCGCCCCCGGCATCCCCTGGACGATCATGTCCACGCCGTGCTTTCTGGCCAGAGCCTCCATGCCATCCTTGGCCATCTGGGTGTACCGGCGGATCAGGCGGAACGCCTCTCCGTCGTTGGCCTCCAGCTGCCGGATAGTCTCCAGCACAGCCGCGGCGGCCAGGGGATGGCCATTGTAGGTGCCCACGGCCAGGACGCGGTTGTCCTCGATGACCTGCATGACCTCCCGCCGGCCGGCGAAGGCGGCCACAGGGAAGCCGCCGCCGATGGCCTTGGCAAAGGTGCACAGGTCGGGGGTGACGCCGAAGTACTCCTGGGCGCCTCCCAGCGCCAGGCGGAAGCCGGTGAGGGTCTCGTCAAAGACCATCAGCACGCCATACCGGGTACACAGCTCCCGCAGTCCCTCCAGAAAGCCGGGCTCAGGCATGCAGCCGGTCATATTCAGGGTCACGGGCTCCATGATGACGCAGGCGATCTGATCCCCCTGCTGCTGGAACAGGGCGGCCAGCCCCTCCAGATCGTTGTATTCTGCCAGGAGGCAGTCATCCAGGGCGTGGGGGGCGCGGCCCTCGGTGTAGCACATGGCGGAGTAGAAGTCGTCCGGGTCCACGCCGTCCCGGGCCTGAAGATCGCCGCGGTCGGTGCGGCCGCCCAGAACGAAGTCCATGCCCCCGTTGTACTGCCCCTTGAACTTTACATACAGGGGGCGTCCTGTATAAGCCCGGGCCACCCGGATGGCGTTGAAGACCGCGTCCACGCCGGAGACGGCGAAGCGGACCAGCTCGGCGCAGGGGACCACCTGCTGGATCTTTTCCGCGGCTTCGATGGCCGCCAGACAGTCCCGGTTCGTGTAGGCCTGGTCCAGCTGCTCCCTGAGGGCCCGGCGCAGCCCCTCGTTGCTGTGGCCCAGAATGGCGGGCCCGGCGGAGAGGGAGAAGTCGTAGTACACATTGCCGTCATAGTCGGTCATGCGGCAGCCCTCGGCGCTTTTGACATAGACCGGAGCGACGCCTTTGGCCTTCTTGAAATTGGACAGGACACCGCCGGCCAGACAGCGGCTGGCGCGCTGGAACAGAGCTTCATTTTCCGTATGGACAGTCATGTGGGTGGCCTCCTTCTGAATCGTTGTGCTCTGAGTATAACAGATGTATACATCTTAGTCAATAGAAAAAGTCTAAATTAAAAAGAAAATTAAAAGATGCATACAATAAGAGATCCCCGGCAGTGTCGGGGATCTCCAAATCAATATTGAATGTGGTTCTCCAGCAGCTCTGTCAGCCGCGCCAGATCCCGGCGGCGGATGCAGTCCAGGATGGCCAGGTGCTCCGTAAGGCTCTCCTCCACCCGGGAGAGCAGGCGGACCGACAGGTACTGATACCGGCGCAGCACGGCCCGCAGGTCGTTGGTGGCCTTCTGGGCATAGCGGTTGCCGCTCTTTTGCAGGATCTGGTCGTGGAGGGCCCAGTCCGCGTCGGCAAACTCCTCCACGCGGACAGTCTCTCCCTGTTCCAGCCGTACCTGGAGGGAGCGGAAGCGGGCCTCCAGGGCGTCCAGCTCCTCTGAGGAGAAAGCGCCAATGGCGGTCCGGGCGGCCAGAACCTCCAGGGCCTGGCGCACCGCGTAGGCATCCTCGATGTCCTTCTGGGTGGCAGATTTGACGAAGGTGCCCACGCCGTCCCGGATCTCCACCAGGTCGTCCCGCATCAGCATCTTCAGGGCCTCCCGGATGGGGGTGCGGCTCATGTTCAGCTTCTGGGCCAGGGCCACCTCGCTGAGCATGGCGCCGGGGAGCTGATTGTCCAGGATACGGCGCTTCAGGGTGTTATAGGCGAACTCTGCGCGGCTGGTCTTTTCTCTTTGACGGGCAAAGGGCCACCTCCTTCAAGACGGAATGACTGATTATAACACGGAAGGGAGAGGGAACAAGAGGGGATTCATAGGGAGAGGGGCGGGCTCTCCCATCCGGGCCACCACCTGGGCCAGCTCCGGGATGCTGGGGATGCCGCCGGGGTGCTGAGTGGAGAGGCTGGCGGCGGTGACGGAAAAGCGGGCGATCTCCTCCAGGCCGCCCCGGTCCAGCTCCTCCGGGGGGACGCGGAAGTCCAGCAGGCGGTGGAGGGCGCTCCCGCCGAAGATGTCGCCCGCGCCGGTGGTATCCACAGGGGAGACCTGGGGGGCGGTCAGGGCACAGCTCCCCCTCCGGTTCTGGAGGTAGCAGCCCCGGGGACCCAGGGTGACCATGGCCAGGGAGACGCCGCACTCCTCCAGCAGGCGGCGGGCCCCCTCCTGGGGGGAGCAGCCCCAGAGAAAGTCCACCTCATCGTCGCTGAGCTTGACCACATCCGCCTGACACAGGCTCCACAGGATCTGGGCCCGGGCCTCCGCAGGGGAGGGCCAGAGGGGGAGACGCAGGTTGGGATCAAAGGTGACGGTCCGGCCCAGCTCCCGGGCGTAGGCCACCGCGGCCCGGGTGGCGGATCGGGCGGGCTCGTCAGTGAGGCTGAGGGAGCCGAAGTGGAAGAGACGGCAGCGCTGGATGAGGGAGCGGTCCACCTCCTCCCACCGGAGCTGGGTGTCCGCCCCCGGCTTGCGTGCAAAGCTGAAGGAGCGGTCCCCCGCGGCATCCAGGGTGACAAAGGCCAGAGTGGTGAAGGCGGAGGAGGTGAGGCGGATGCCCCGGGTCTGGACTCCAGCCCGGCGCAGGGACTCCAGAAGGAGGCGGCCGAAGGCATCCTCTCCCACCTTTCCCAGAAAGGCGGTGCGCCGGCCATATCTGCTCAGGGCGGCCAGAAGATTGCCCGGCGCGCCCCCGGGGTTGGCCTTGAGCGTGGGACAGCCCGCCCCATCGGTGGACACGGGGGTAAAATCAATGAGCAGCTCGCCCAGGGCCACAACGTCATAGACAGCTTCCTCACACATAAAAACACCTCCACAGCGGCCGTGGGGCCCACGGCCGGGATCGTATTTCCATTATATCCGAGAGTAAGAAGAAAATCCAGAAAAAGCGGGGGCGCGCACGATGCGCCCCTCAAAAATGCCCATGGGTCCTGTGGAGGCGGGACAGAAATGGGCATAGTCCCGCTTGATTTCCATAATTTGTATTGAAACGTCTCACAAAAAGCTCTTTCCCTCCGGTTTTGAGCGGGTCAGGATATGGCGGGCCCAGTCAGGACAGGAGGGATTTTTTATGGCAAGGGGACAGACGCAGTATTATGGACTGAATCAATGGGAGGCTGCGGACCAGGTTCTCCGGACGGAGTTTAACGCGGATAATCAAAAGATCGACGGGGCGCTGAAAGCCATGCGGGATCTGATCGTCAGCCCCAGTGTTCTCAATGCGGTACTGGATAAGCTGCGCAGTGATATCAACGCCCTGTCTGCCCGGGTGGATAAGCTGGAGGAGAGAGAGCCCCCGGAGCAAATGTTCCGGGGGGCTGTTAAATTGCGTGAATCAGAATCTCACTCTAATCAGCGCTTCTGACCAATGGTGAGGGTCAGCGCACCGTCAGCATCATACTCCACAACATACTCACCGGTAATCACGGCCTTGGTGCCGAGATCTTCGTAGTAGTACAGAGTAGTGGTAGTACCAGGGGTACTGTTCTGCTGAGTCTCACAAGTGGAATCACTGTAGAGCTTTCCATCAGCCGCCAACTTAAGGGCTAGCTGGAAATCCGCATCGGAGTTGGTCACCGAAACAGATTTAATGACAGGATCCTTGCCCTCCACAGTGAGCTCGGCGTCACATACGGCGTTGCCGTCAATGCGGAACTCACGGACCCCGTTATGTTCGTCACTGGCCTTAACCTCGGTCCCGGTAAAGGTGTAGCGCTCACCGACCTTTACTTTATTGCCGGTATTGACGGGATTACCATCTTTATCGGTAACAGTGATCTTCCACACAGCAGAATCACTATAGGTCAGGGTGTACTCATCGGCCTTGGTCTCTACGTCGATCACCACGTTCTCCAGACCGGCGGGAATGGTGACGGTCCAGTTCTTGGTGTCGATCTTGGCGGTAACATTGCAATCAACAGAAGTGATGGTGTAGCCCTCCTTGGGGGTCAGTGTCACCACAACCTCCTCATCGGTCTTAGCGCTGTCCTTGTCGCCAGTAGCATTACCATTCACAGTGATGGTGCGGCCGTTGGCGGTGGCCTTCGCGTTGATCGTCCGGTCTCCAGTAATAGTGTACTCGCCGCTCGGGTCCGCAGCAAAGGAGTAGCCGGGCTTGGCGGTGGCGGCCACGGTGATCTTGGTGCCGGCAACGACCTTCACAGGCCCGGTGTAGGGCTCGCCGTCGATGGTCACGTCGGCGTTCTCAACATCGACAGTCACGGTGTAAGAGATGATGGGGTCCACCACGGGCTTATAGATGATATATACCAGCTCGGCGTACTCCTCGTCCTTCTCCACCACGGTGACGTAGGTCAGATAGTCGATGCCGTCCTGCTCCTCGGGCTCATCCTCAAGGATCATGTCGCTGATGCCGCCCTCAGAGACGGAGTACTTCCAGCCGCCCGTATAAGCGGCATAGGAACCAGCAGCCTTAAACTCAGCGGGCTTCTTGGGCTCCATCTCCACGTAGACGAAGACGGTCCCCTCATCGCCGCTGTCGGTGTCGAACTTGACTTCCTTGGACTGGGTGGTGGTCAGCCAGAAGGCGTCATCGCCGGTGGCGTTGACCACGTTGTCCTCCAGCGCGGCCTCCCGGTACTCGGTGATGTACTGCTCATCGGTGGTCTTCACAGCCTTGTACAGGGTGCCCTCTTTCAGCGCGTTCAGATCCTGGTCGATGAACACGGACTGCTTCTGGCCGTCCACATAGGCGTTGAAGTACTCCCAGTAGTAGTCGCCGTCGTACTTCAGGGACTCGCGCTTGGTGCTGGTCAGGTAGAAGTAGGTGCTGTCCTCGTCATAGATCTCGCCATCCAGGATGAAGACGATCTCAGCCACGCGGCCGTCCATGACATAAGCCAGCTGGGCCTTCTCCACGTTGGGCACCTCGTCATAGCCGATGTAGGCCACGTTGTTCATGGTGTCCACGAAGATGGTCTGCTTGTCAACGATGAACTCGTTGTCGCCCTGGGAGACATAGGCCTTGCCGTTCTTGATCTCGGCATCGGGATCAGCAACAAAGGCGCCACCAGCCTCCTTGGCGGGCAGGTACTTGTCGTTGACCTCCTTCAGGGAGTAGACATTGCTGCTCTCGCTGACGGTGTAGGCCCAGACGCGCTCGTCGATATTGGTGGCGTTCTTAACAACGTGCTCGGAATCATTATCCCACTTGATATCCTTGCTGTTGCCGTTGGTATCCTTGTAGGTGTCCTTCAGCTCCACCTTGGGGCTGGTGCCGTCGGCCAGGTCAACACGGGCGACCCAGTCGCGCAGCTCCTCGTCGGAGTCCTGAACGTACAGGTACTTGGTCTCGGACTCGCCGGCCAGCTTGAAGCCCAGAACGTAGCCGTTGGGATCCAGGTACAGGTCGTAGTCCTCACCCAGCTCGGGGTGCTCATCGGTGTTGCTGTCCAGATCGTAGACGATGTGGTTTGCACCGGAGTAGGGGTACTTGGTGCCGTCGTCCAGCTTCAGATAGGTGTCGTCGCTGTCGCGGTCGTTCTCCACGCGGCTGACCTCACCGGTCGCGACCTCGGGAGTGATGACCTCGGCAATGTAGAAGTCGTCGTCCTCGTTCTGGTCGATGGTGAAGACGATGTAGTCGTCCTCCTCATAGCCCTCGACATAGAAGTCGCGGTCGTCCAGTTTGGCGTCGTCCTGGCTCAGATTGGACAGGGCCTTGACGTTGATGTACTCGCCGTCGTCGTCGGTCTTCACCTTGGAGACCTGGCCCATGTAGTAGTTGATGGCGACCACAGTGACAGTGGCGTCAGCGTCGTCCACATAGATCTCGGTGACGGTGCCCTTGCCGGTGTACTGATAGTCAGCATCTTCGCCCCGCTCAGGAACGTCGTTGCCCACGCTGTTGTCATAGACGGTGTCAGCGACATCGGTGCCCTCGTCATAGACCTTCTCGCCGTTGACATAGACGGTCCACTCATAATCGTCCTCGTCGCAGACGGACTTGCCCAGATCCTTGTACACGTCGTCCTCATCGGTGCCGGTGGTATAGGTGTAGGTGGGGGTGTTGGGAACGGTGATGATCTCGTCCTTGTCCAGCATGCGGACCATGGAGGCGATCAGGCCGCCGTCCTCGGTCAGAGTATCGGTCTTGCTGGTGTCGCCGGCATCGGTCTTGACATTGTAAGAGCCGGTGCCCCAGGTGGTGGCGGGACGGCCATAGATGGTCTCGGTGTCGGTCTTATAGACCAGGTCGAAGTTCTTGTAGCCCAGGGTCTGCAGGTAGTTGAACTCCAGGGAGTAGATGATGCCCTGGTTCTCGTTGTAGTACACACCCAGCAGCTCGTTGTACTGAACAGGCACGGCCTTGGTCAGGGCGTTGAACACCAGCTCAGCCACGTTGTCGCGGGTCAGCCCGGCGTTGGCGGTGAGCTTCAGGTCGCCATACAGGCCCAGAGCGGTGCCCTTGGCGGTGGCGGCCAGCATCCAGTCATTGCCGAAGTCAGCGGCGCTCTGGAAGTAGCCCAGGGCGCGGCACAGCATCAGCACAGCCTGCGCGGTGGTCACGGTGGCGTTGGGGTCGAACTTGCCGTCGCCCACGCCGGCCACGATGCCCAGGCTGGAGCACAGGTTCACATAGCCCTGCGCCCAGGCGGGGACGTCGGTGAACACATTGGTCTCCGCGAACTGGTTGACGTTCACACCGGCACCATACAGCATGGTGCAGATGATGACCGCCATCTCGGCGCGGGTGACTACGTTCTCGGGGCCGAAGGACCCGTCCTCGTAGCCTTCGAACATGCCGATGGCAGAGGTGACCGCCACGGCATCCTGATTGACGATCTCAGCCTTGTCGGTGAAATCGTCGATACCCTTAGCGCTGGAGCCCACGACCATCATGCCCAGGAGCATAACGGAAGCCAGAGCCAGGCTGAGAGCACGCTTCAGGTTTCTCATTGGATATTCCTCCTTTTTATATTGACAAAAGTCGCTGTTTTCTGACAAACTGGGCCTTTTCCAGAACATTTCGGCCCACTATGCCTGTACAACACTTCTGACACAGGAGAAATTGGTTATAAAAAGGGGGAGATCAGGGGAAAAATCCCCGAGATTACGCCTAAAAAGTTTCCCTGGTAGACATTTGGTAGACACATGAAAACAGAAGGAACGGCAGGGCCCTGAAACTCCAGGCCCCCGCCGCCCTTTTTTGGTAGACTTTTGGTAGACGAAAATTCAAATTGCATAGCACATAGGGAGTCCCGCAGGCCGGAGCATCTCCTGCGCTTGAGGGACAAGGAGAGAAGCGGAGTAGGAACCTTGTAAAAGTAACGGAAATTTTGTGAAAAACTTAGCGGCGGACAGGCGAATAGAGGAAATTTCAGAGAAATGGGAAGAAGGGCCTTGAAAAGTGGGCGGGAGTGTGTTAAGGATTATATAGTAGAGATAGAGTGTGACCAGAGAAGGTCTGAAGCTTTCGGGATAGATGGAAAGGAATGGCGGATCGACCCATGAGAAGACAGAGCAAGGGCTATGAAATCGATATGTGCAACGGGACGCTTGCCAACAAGATCCTGCTGTTTGCGCTACCGCTGATGGCCTCCAGCCTGCTGCAGCTCCTGTTCAATGCGGCGGATGTGGTGGTGGTAGGCCAGTTCTGCGGAAAGGCGTCCCTGGCTGCTGTGGGCTCCAACACCGCGCTGATCAATCTGCTGGTCAACCTGTTTGTAGGTCTGTCGGTAGGTGCCAATGTGGTGGTCGCCCAGGACCTGGGCGCCGGACGGAAGGCCGAGGCCAACCGCGCTGTGCACACCTCAATCCTGCTGGCTATGATCAGCGGCGTGGTCTTGATGATCTTCGGCGTCATTATGGCCCGCCAAATGCTGGAGTGGATGTCCTCCCCGGAAAATGTGATTGGGCTGGCCTCGGTGTATCTGAGGATTTACTTCATCGGCATGCCGGCCACCATGGTGTACAACTTCGGCAGCGCCATCCTGCGCGCCAAGGGAGACACCCAGCGTCCGCTCTATTTCCTGCTGGCTGCAGGTGTGCTCAATGTGGTGCTGAACCTGTTCTTTGTCATCGTTTGCAGGTTGGATGTGGCAGGTGTCGCCATGGCCACCAGCATTTCCCAGTATGTCTCTGCCTGGCTGATCCTGCGCTGCCTGATGCGGGAGCACGGGGCGCTGCACCTGAACCTTCACCGGATGCACTTGAATAAGCGGGTCATCGGCCGGATCTTTCAGGTGGGCCTGCCCGCCGGCTTCCAGGGCGTCATCTTCTCCCTGTCCAATGTGGTGATCCAGTCCTCCATCAACTCCTTCGGCGACACGGTAATGGCGGGGTCCGCCGCAGCCCAGAATATCGAGGGCTTCGTTTACGCGGCCATGAACGCTTTCTATCAGAGCGCCCTGACCTTCAGCGGGCAGAACTATGGTGCCGGCAAATGCGACCGCGTGGACAAGGTGGCCCTCTACTGCCAGGGCTTTGTGATTCTGACCGGCCTGATCCTGGGTAACCTGGCCTTTTTCTTCGGCTCTCAGCTCCTTGGCATCTACGCACCTGGGGAGCCGGATGTGATCCAGCAGGGACTGGTGCGGATGTCCTATATCGGCCGGCTGTACGCCATCTGTGGTATTATGGATACCATGGTGGGCATCCTAAGAGGGATCGGCTATTCTATCGTGCCCATGGTGGTCTCCCTGCTGGGCTCCTGTGTGCTGCGCCTGCTGTGGGTCTGGTTCGTGTTCCCCCTGGACCCGGTTCCAGGGAACCTGTATATCTCTTATCCCATCACCTGGGCAATCACAGGAGCGGTCCACATCATCATGTTCCTGGCGATCCGGAAAAAGGCGTACGCCAAGGTACAGGGGAGCGGTCCCTCCTATCTGTCTGTGGATGGACACCATCCGGAAGCGACGGAGCATTGAAAAGAAAAAGCGGCTGGGGTCTCTGCGCGGAGATCTCAGCCGCTTCTGCCTGTTTAAAAAGAAAAAATCGACCAACAGAAAACTTTTCTGTCGTCATGACCGTCTGAACTAGGTAGAAGGGCCCCTTCTCTCTGCATGGCCCCGTGGCGCGGGGATTGTAACAAAATTGTTGCTTGCATCCGGCAGTGAAACCCGGTATTCTGTTGCAGGAGGAGGGGGAGGCTATGGACTATGACAGACTGCTCAATCTGACCACGGATCTGGGATACCAGCTGATGGCCAGCGGGGCGGAGATCTACCGGGTGGAGGAATCCATGCATCGGGTGCTGAATGCCTATGGCCTGGAGCGGCCGGAGGTGTTTGCCATCCCGAACTGTATCATCGTCAGCGTGACTACGCCCCAGGGGCATCCTATCACCCGGATGCGGCGCATCCCGGGCCATGGGACAGACATTGAGCTGCTGGAGCGGTGCAACGACCTGTGCCGGCATCTATGCAGCCAGGTCCCACCACTGGAGGATGCCCAGAGCTTGGTCTCCGCCCTGGAGAGAGGGTATCCCCGCTACTCGTCCCATCAGGTACTGATGGGGTATGGTTTGGCCCCCGCTTTTTTCACCCTTCTATTCGGAGGTCATTTCCTGGACGGCCTGTGTGCTTTCGTGTGCGGCTTGGCGGTAGGGATCTGCCTTTTATATGGGGGGCGGTTCATTGGGAGCAACAGCTTCTTCCGCACCGTAGTATGCAGCACAGTGGGCTCGCTGCTCTCCCTGCTGCTGGTGCGCCTGGGCTTCGGATACGACGTGGATACTGTGACTATCGGTGTGCTGATGGTGCTGGTGCCCGGCGTGGCGCTGACCAACGCCATGCGGGAGATCATGGCCGGGGACATCATCTCGGGCCTGAGCCGGACAGCGGATGCCATCCTGGTGGCTTCGGCCATTGCCCTGGGCACGGTGGTGGGGCTGGCCATCGGCCAGATGCTTTAGGACCGTTGGAGGTGGATCGGGATGGAGCGAATTTTTCTGGACTATGTCTTGCCCTGCCTCTGGGCCTTTCTGGCCTGCGTAGGCTTTACACTGGTCTTCAACATCCACGGAGTAGGAAAGCTGATCTGCGGCTTCGGGGGAGGACTGGGCTGGCTGGTGTATCTGCTGGCGGGCAGCAGCATCGTGGCCGCATTCCTGGCTGCGGTGGCCATAGGCGTCTTTTCGGAGATCATGGCCCGGCTGCGCCGCTGCCCGGTGACCGGCTATCTGCTGGTAGCACTTCTCCCCCTGGTTCCGGGGGGAGGTATCTATTACGCCATGAGCTACTGCGTGGCGGGAGATACAGACCGGTTCCTGGCTGAGTTGCTGCACACCTTTGGGATGGCGGCGGCCCTGGCGGTGGGAGCCATGCTGGCCTCGTCTGTATTTCGGACGGTGTTTCCTCGGCTGTACCACCGGCCGGCCGGGTCCTGAGACGGGGCAAAGAGAGAGAATCATGCGACTGGAATTTTTGGAGGTAATCTGATGAAGCGTTTTCCTTCCTTTCTCTGTTTCCTGATGGCAGCGGCTATCTCGGCCAGCCTGACCGGGTGCGGCGGCAGCCCCGGCGCAGGCAGCTCCGCCCAGGGACAGTCGGCTGACCCGCCTGCCCAGAGCGCTCAGCCGGAGGCCGGTACCCCGGCGGCTGACCCCTCCGGGGCGCCGGATCATAATGTGCCTGGAGAGGGCCCTGCCGGAGCTGTGCCGGAGGGAGAGCCCTCCACCCTGTCCGGCGGATCAGAACAGGGGCAGAACGTCCCAAACAGCCCGGAGGACAAGCCTGCCCATGTGGGAGAGAGCGGAGAGAGCAGCTACGACTTCTCCCAGCCCGCGCCGGAGAGTCCGGCAGTGGACAACACCTACTTTGAGGACGCCGCTTTTGTGGGGGACTCCCGCACGGACGGCTTCCTGCTTTACAGTGGGATCGGGACTGGGACCAACCTGACCTCCAATGGCCTGTCCATCTTCAAGCTGGCGGAGAAAAAGGTGATCACGATTGATGGGACCGCCTATACGCTGCTGGAGGCCCTGGAGCTGGGCGAATATGGAAAGGTGTACCTGTCCCTGGGCGTCAATGAGCTGGGCTACTACAACGACGAGGGCTTTTACCAGGCATACTGTGACGCCATCGATGCTATCCGGGCTTGCCAGCCCGACGCGGTCATCTACATCCAGGGCCTGATCCCTCTGAACGAGTCGGTGGTGGCGGCATCTGGCGGCCCCAGCTATCTGACCAACGAGCACCTCCGGGTGTACAACGGCCTGATGCAGAAAGCGGCAGAGGAAAAGCAGGTGGTGTTTCTGGACCTGTATTCCGAATTTGCCAATGAGAACGGGGAACTGCCCGAGGAGGCCAGCAAGGACGGGGTGCATCTGAAGAGCGACTACTGCAAGCAGTGGCTGGAGTATCTGAAAGTCCATACTGTGGACTTCGAAACACTTTATCCGGAGGGAACTGAGACATGAGACGATTTGCTGGGATAGCGGCGGTACTGTTTCTGCTTTTGCTGCCGCTGGCCGCCTGCGGCGGCGCGGAGGAGAAGGCTGGGTTTGACCCGGAGATCACCCTCCAGGCGCTGGCGGACGCTGGAGCCTTCTCTGAGGAACTGGAGGAGCTGGACGGCGACACTGCCTTTACCCTCTACGGCTTGGGAAACTCCGGGCTGGAGCGGGAGGATCTGACCGCCGCCAAGGTGCTGCGCTCAGCGGGCGCCACCTGTGAGGAGGGGGCTGTCCTGGTCTTCACCAGCGGGGACCAAGCGCAGACAGCCGTCCAGGCGCTGGGAGACTATGTGCAGAAGCAGATAGACTCCAACCGGGACTACCGTCCTCAGGAGCTGCCCAAGCTGGAGAGCGCCGTCATCCAGCAGCGGGAGAACACTGTGCTGCTGCTGGTGGCCGGTGACCTGGAGGCGGCTCAGGGCGTGCTGGAGCAGTAAAGGGAGATAGACTTGGGGGGCGGGCCGCATCTGCGGCCCGCCCCTTTTATGCCTGACTGCCTGGAAGAAAACGGAGCACCAAAACTTACAGCTTGCCTTTGCACCACATAAAAGTTACAATTTGGTTACAAAATAGAGCAAAGGAGCACGAGAGCATGAGACGACTGTTTTTCCGATGGGCCGCGGCCGCCCTGCTGGCGGGCGCTCTGATGATACCGGCCGCCGAAGCCGCCCAACTCCAGATCGATGACAGGATAGTGGATCCCTCCGCCGCATGGACGGAGGAGGGGACGCCCTATGTGACGCTGGCCGCCCTGTGCCAGGCGGCGGACGGATACACGCTGAGCTGGAATGGGGCAGCGGCGGCGCTGACAGCGGAGGACCTGGAACTGACGGCCACCCCCGGCGCCCTCTACGTGGAGGTCAACGGCAGAGCCCTGTATGTGGAGCACGGGGTACAGGTCCGGGATGGGAGGATCGCCCTGCCCCTGGAGGTGCTGGCAGAGGCCGCCGGTCTCCAGCTGACCTGGGACGAGGTGGAGGGAGCCGCCTGGCTGTCCACTGACCAGGCCCAGCCCGCCTCTGCCAGCTACCCGGCGGAGGACCTGTACTGGCTGTCCAGGATCATCTCGGCAGAGAGCCGGGGGGAACCCCTGCTGGGCCAGATCGCGGTGGGCAACGTAATCCTGAACCGGGTGGAGAGCAGCCAGTACCCCGACACTGTGGAGGGGGTGGTCTTTGACACAAAGTACGGTGTCCAGTTCCAGCCGGTGTCCAACGGGACCATCTATGACGCCCCGGCCTCCTCCAGCCTGGTGGCGGCGAAGCTCTGCCTGGAGGGGACCGACGTGGTGGGCGAGAGCTTGTATTTTTTCTCCCCTGCCCTGTCGGCAGGCAGATGGATCGTGAGCAACGCCACCTATTATACCACCATCGGTGGACACCAGTTTTATGTCTGAAAAACTGAGGCGCGGAGCATCTGCTCCGCGCCTCAGTTTACTCTTCTTCCAGATATCCCCTTCGGCCTCCGGCGGGGACACACAGGGGAAAACAGGACGGAAAGGGCCCAACCGCCGGGTTGACCGGCTCAGACCTCCATAATAACAGGCAGGATCATGGGGGAGCGCTTGGTCTTCTTATAGAGGTAGTTGGACAGGTCCCCCTTGACCGCACCCTTGATGGCGGACCAGTCGGTGGAATAGCGGGCGTCCACGCTGTTGATGGCCTCCAGGGCCACCTGGCGCAGCTCCTCCATCAGCCCCTCGGACTCCTTCACATAGACGAAGCCTCGGGTGATCAGGTCGGGGCCGGAGACCAGGCTGCCGTCCTCCCCAGACATGGACATGACCACCACGATCATGCCGTCCTGGGCCAGATGGCGGCGGTCCCGCAGCACTACGCTGCCCACGTCGCCCACTCCCAAGCCGTCCACAAAGACCTGGCCCGCAGTGACAGTGCCCGCCAGACGGGCGCTGTTCTGGGTCAGTTCCATGACCCGGCCGATGTCGCTGATGAGGATATGATTGGAGTCCATCCCCATCTCCCGGGCCAGCTTTGCGTGGGTCTGGAGCATGCGCTGCTCTCCGTGGACCGGGATGAAGAACTTGGGCTTGACCAGGGCGTGGATGATCTTCAACTCCTCCTGGCAGGCGTGGCCCGACACGTGGAGGGCCAGCTCCCGCTCGTTGAGCACCTCCGCCCCCTTGCGGTAGAGCTCGTTGATGACGTTGCCAATAGAGTGCTCGTTGCCCGGGATGGCGGAGGCAGAGATGATGATCCGATCCCCGGGGAGGATATCCACCTGCCGGTGGGTGGAGAAGGCCATGCGGGACAGGGCGGACATGGTCTCCCCTTGACTGCCGGTGGTGATGATGCACACCCTGTTCTTGGGCAGGGACTTAATCTGGTTCAGGTCCATCAGCACTCCATCTGGGATGTTCATATAGCCCAGCTCGGTGGACACCTTCATGGCGTTCTCCATGCTGCGGCCAGTGACCGCTACCCGGCGGCCATAGCGGGCGGCCACATCGATGATCTGCTGGAGCCGGTCCACATTGCTTGCAAAGGTAGTGACGATGATGCGCTCCTCACAGCCCTTGAAAAGTGCGTCAAAGGAATTGCCCACGCTGCGCTCACTGCGGGTATAGCCGGGACGCTCCACGTTGGTGGAGTCGGCCAGCAGGGCCAGCACCCCCTCGTTGCCCAGCTGGCCCAGCCGGGCCAGGTCGATCATGCCGCCCTGGATGGGGGTGGCGTCAATCTTGAAGTCACCGGTGTGGACGCAGGTTCCCACCGGGCACTTGATGGCAAAGGCCACCGCGTCGGCAATGGAGTGGTTCACATGGATGAATTCCACGGTAAATTTGCCGGCCTTGATCACGTCGCCCGCCTCGCAGGTGATGATCTTGGTCTTGTCCAGCAGCCGGTGCTCCTCCAGCTTCAGGCGGATCAGGCCGGCGCTCATCCGGGTGGCATAGATGGGGGCGTTCAGGGAGCGGAGGACATAGGGCAGCGCGCCGATATGGTCCTCGTGTCCGTGGGTGATGAAAATCCCCCGGACCTTGTTCTGGTTTTTGATCAGGTAGCTGACGTCGGGGATGACCACGTCGATGCCGTACATGTCGTCATCGGGGAAACCCATGCCGCAGTCTACCACCACGATGTCACCGCCGTATTCATAGACGGTGAGGTTTTTGCCGATCTCGTTGAGACCGCCGAGAGAAATGATCTTCAGTTTTTCAGCCATACGATACTCCTTGTTTTTGATTTGTCAAGTTCTGGTCTATGTACGGCTGGGCGCAAAACAACCGGGCGAAGGACGCCCCTGCTTTCCGGCCCTGCCTCGCCGGGAAACGGGGTGTCTCTTCGCCTGATGGAGCGGGGGCCAGGGGCCGCGCCGCTCCCGGGAGGCCCGCCGGGGCATCCGGCGGCTGCGCTCTCGTCCGTACTGTGTGTCCCCATGGACGGGTGACCGCCTGCGTGCGGGCCCTGCATGGGTTATATTTAGGCGCGGGGAGGGGGCGCCTGCCACCCTGACGCGCATAAATCCAAAAATAAGCAAAATACAGTATAACACATGGGGCTGGAAAAGTACAGCCTAAATTTTCCGCCCTTTTTCCTGACAGGCAGGTCCTCGGCTTACAGCCGCTCCCCGGCCGGGCTCTCCCTCTGCTCCGGCGGAGGGAGCTGCCGGGACAGCTCCCGGTCCAGCTGGGCGGCCCGGCCCGCGTAGAAGTCGCACAGCTCAGCGGCTACCTCCAGGTCGGGACTCTCCGCCAGGATACGCAGGGCGGGCCGGCGGGACAGGGGGACCAGATAGACCCACCCGTTCCCCGTGTGGATGCGGACCCCCTCGCCGCCTGCAGCGGCCTTCCCCTCCGCCAGGGTCTGCATCAGCAGGCCCCGGTTCCCGTGGAGGGGGACCTCCCGCTTCCAGGAGGAGAAGCGGGGTGTCTTGCTCATCAAGGCCTCCAGCTTCTCACCGGAGGAGCCCATCCTGGAACAGATGCGGGCAGCAGCAAAGGCGGCGTCCCGCAGCCAGGGCAGGGCGGCATACAGGGACAGGGCCTGCTCACCGTCCCGGCCCAGCCGCAGAGCGGTGCCGTGGAATCCTGCGGCCACCAGGTCCACCGCTGCGCTGGCCCCATCGGGCACCGCTACCCGCCCCCCGCCGTCCTCCATCTCGATCAGGCAGACCAGGGTGAGCAGCTGCCCTGGGTCCAGAAGAGTGCCAGACTCGTCCTGAGCGGAGAGGTAGAGCCCGCCGTGGAGCCCAGAGAAGGCGGGCACCCCTTTCCGCCAGCGGTCCAATACCGTGCAGCCCAGGCTGGAAAGGGCCTGCCGGATGGCCCGGTCAGCGGGAGCGGATCCGGGGACGGCCACGGTGATGGAGCGCATGGGGAAACGGTGGAGACGGCTGCGCCTGGCCGCGTCGGCGGCGTAGTCATCACAGCCCGCATGGACCCGGACCACCTCGCCAATCTGACCGGCGGGGACCCGGGGGGCGTCCCCCTGGGCTACGGCGTGTTCCAGCTTCCGCTCCCTGGCCCGGCCCAGAGGCAGGCCGCTGCGGCCGAAGAGATGGAGATAGATGCGGTCCCCCTCCTGCTCTAAAAAGAGAGAGACAGGGATCTGATGGTGCTCCGCCAGCCAGGCGGCCTGGGCGGCGCACTCCAGGTCATGGGCCAGAGGGGTCCCGCCGGCCGCGGCGATGCCGCTGGCGGCCGCCTGGGCCAGCATGCGGGCACCGTTCCCGCCCCAGTAGCCAAGGCCCACCTTGCCCTCGCACCCCAGCACGCCGCCGATGGTCATCAGGGCCTCCGGGCCCAGATCTTCTCCCAGTACGCCCCGGATCACCCCGCCGTCCCCGAACAGAAGAGGCTCCCGGCGGCCGGAGGAAGTGATGGAGCGGGACAGCCGCGTCCCAGCAGGGGCAACCCGGGCTGGCCAGAGGCGCACCCCCTCCAGCAGTACGGCCTTCTCCTCCGCCAAGGCCCTCTCTCCAAGGACGGTCCCCTCGTTGAGGACGGCCTCCGGCCGGGCGGCGGCCCCCTTGCAGAGGATGGCTCCGTAGAGGGTGGTCCGCTCCTCCGCCCGGGCGCCGGGGAGGAGCACCGACCGCTGGACCAGGCTGCGGCGTCCCACCCAGCTGTTCTGCTCCAGCACGGTATGGGGGCCGATCAGGGCGCCCGGCTCCACCGCCGCCCCCGGGCCCAGCCAGCAGGGTGGGATCACGGTGACACCCTCTGGGATGGGCTGGGCGCTCCAGACGCCGGGGGACTGCTGAGGCAGGCCCATATCCAGCTTCACCTTCCCAGAGAGGGCGTCCGCCGCACAGTCCAGATAGGCCCCGCAGTCCCCCATGTCGCACCAGTAGCCGCCGCCGGGGACGCCGTACAGGCCGCCGCCGGACTCCAGCAGGGCTGGGAACACATCCTTTCCAAAATCCCAGGGCCTGTCCGGAGGGATCTGCTCCAGCACCTGGGGGGAGAGCAGATAGATGCCGGTGTTGACCAGATCGGTCACCACCTGCCCCCAGGAGGGCTTCTCCACAAAGCGGACTACCCGCTGCTCCTCGTCGGTGAGGACCAGCCCGTACTCCAGGGGCGCGGGATGACGGAAGAGGACCAGGGTGGCCTGGGCCCGCTTGGCCTGATGGAACTCCATGGCGGCAGTGAGATCCAGGTCGCAGACGCTGTCCCCGCTGATGACCAGGAAGTCCTCTCCCTCCAGGAAGGGGGCGCAGGCCCGCACGCTGCCAGCGGTGCCCAGCGGGGCCTCCTCGATGAAGTAGTGCAGGCGGACCCCCCACTTCTGTCCGTCCCCGAAATAGGACTGCACTGCCTCCGGCATGTAGCACAGGGTGACGGCGATCTCGTCGATCCCGTGGCGCTTGAGCAGGCCGATGATGTGTTCCATCACCGGCCGGCCCAGCAGAGGGACCATGGGCTTCGGCATGCCCAGGGACAGGGGGCGCAGGCGGGTCCCCTCTCCGCCCGCCATAATGACAGCTTTCACGATGTGTTTCCACCCTTCCGGCCGGGCTCCGCCGGGGCGGAGCGGGAACGGCCCTGTATTTGTAGCATCTCCTAGTATGACCAGCCGCCGGGGAAATAAACCGGTTCCGGAGCGGTTTTGACTTGTGCCCTGGGAGGGAATATGTTATACTTAGATATACATAATTTAACAGCCTGAGGAAGGACACAGGGACCATGCAGGCCGCCCTGCCCGGCGGGGGCAGGGGACGAGGCGGCCCGCGCTTCCGGAGGATATCGTAATGAACATACAGATTTTTGGCAGGTCCAAATGCTTTGATACCAAAAAGGCGGAGCGCTGGTTCAAGGAGCGTCGGGTGAGATTTCAGTCTGTGGATGTGGTGAAGTACGGCATGAGCCGGGGGGAGCTGTCCAGCGTGAAGAACGCGGTGGGGCTGGAGGCCCTGGCCGACCCCAAGCACCCAGACTATCCTCTTTTCCAGCATCTGGCCTATGACCAGGACAAGCTGGACCGGCTGTGGGAGGACCAGACCATGCTGCGCACCCCCATCGTGCGAAACGGCAGGCAGGCCACGGTGGGCTACTGTCCCGAGGTGTGGGCCGCCTGGGAGTGAATAGTCCGTTATATGGGACACAGGTTCCGGTATGCTGAGTGCATCACCGGAATGAGGAGGATGACCCATGGCGAAGAGTCCCAATCAAAAGCTGAAACTGCTGTATCTGTATCAGATCCTGCTCCAGCGCACCGACGAGGAGCACCCCATCACCGTCCCCCAGCTGATCGGGGAACTGGACCTGCGGGGCATCCGGGCGGAGCGGAAGAGCGTCTACGACGATCTGGAGGCCCTGCGGCTGTTCGGCCTGGACGTGCAGAGCCGGAAGGGCCGGTCCCCGGGCTGGTTCGTGGGCCGGCGGGAGTTTGAGCTGCCGGAGCTGAAGCTGCTGGTGGACGTGGTGCAGTCCTCCCGCTTCATCACCCGGAAGAAGAGCGACGCCCTGATCCGCAAGCTGGAGGGGCTGGCGAGCAGCCACCAGGCCCGCCAGCTCCAGCGGCAGGTGTACGTCAGCGGCCGGGTCAAGGCCATGAACGAGAGCATATATTATAATATAGACAAGCTCCACACGGCCCTCTCGGCCCGGAAGAGCATCACCTTCCGCTACTTTGACTACGACATGCACCGGAACAAGGTCTTTCGGCGGGAGGGGCGGCGTTACGCCGTCTCTCCCTACGGCCTGATCTGGAACAGCGAGAATTACTATCTGGTGGCTTACGACATCTCCAACCAGGAGATGCGCCACTACCGGGTGGACAAGATGGCGGAGATCGTGGTCACCGGCCTGCCCCGGGAGGGGGAGGACCGCTACCCGGATTTTGATGTGGCCGCCTATGGCCAGAAGCACTTCGGCATGTACAGCGGGGAGGAGGCCAGCGTCACCCTGCGCTGCCGCAGCCACATGGCGGGGGTGGTGTGGGACCGGTTCGGCCAGGACGTGATCCTGGTGCCGGAGGACGAGGACCACTTCACCGTCACGCTGCCTCTGGTGCTCAGCCCGCAGTTTTTCGGCTGGCTGTTCGGGCTGGAGGACCATGTGGAACTGATCGCGCCCCAAAAAGCGGCGGAGGAATACCGCCGGAAGCTGAAGGCCGTGCTGGAGCAGTACGGCTGAACCCCGCCGGAGGAGGGGCGGGGGACAACAAGACACGGAGGAGGTCGCCCGATGAAACGGATCTTAGTCGTAGACGGGGATACGGGTGTGCGCGCCCGGATCGCAAAACATGCCCGGATGGAGGGCTATGATGTGACAGAGGCGGGGGACGGCGAGACCGCCCTCAGCCTGTCCCGGCAGCAGAACGCATTTGATCTCATGGTCCTGGCGGTGAATCTGCCGGGGATGGACGGCTTTACGGTGTTGAAGGCGGTCCGCACCTTCTCCGCCATCCCGGTGCTGATCCTGTCCAGCAAAAACACGGCGGAGGACCGCATCCATGGCCTGGAGCTGGGGGCGGACGACTATATGACCAAGCCCTTTTCGGCGCGGGAGCTGCTCCTGCGGATCTCGGCTATCCTGAAGCGGTGCAGCACCCTGGCCTCGGAGGAGGCGGAGGTGCTCCGCAGCGGCGGGCTGGTGCTGGACCTGACTGCCCGGCGGGTGGAGGTGGACGGCCGCCAGATCAACCTGACGCCCAGGGAGTTCGACCTGCTCACCGTGCTGATGAGCCACCCGGACGTGGCCTTCTCCCGCAAGCGCCTGCTGGACATCATCTGGGGCGGGGAGCTCTCCACTGACACCCGCACCCTGGACACCCACATCCAGCATATCCGCTGTGCCATCGTCCCGTACAGCGACCGGATCGTCACCCTCCGCGGGGTGGGCTATCGGTTCGAGAAGGAATAAAAAATGCGCTGCAGGGAAATCCCTGCAGCGCATTTAAAAATTGATTGATATCTAAAGATAAAACTGTGCTCAAAAGACCAGAGTAAGAAGGGCCAGCCCAAGGCTGGCGAGTCCCACGACCAGGCTGACTGCACTGCCGATTGATTTCATAGACGCCTTATGTTTGAGGAAATCAGCGTGCTTTCGCGCCTCTTCAAGGATTTGGTCTATATCTGCGAACTGATTATATGCCTCTTGATATAGTTCAAACAGGGCATCCTCCGAAATGTTGGAGGTTTCCGCACATTTGGCAGCTTTCAACTGCTCCGTAGCGGCCTCCCTCAACTGATGGACACGTCTCAGAAAGTTTCCATCCTCCAAATAAGTCAGATCCACCCCATGATAATCACGGAAAAACTCCTCATACTGATCAGAAAAAATGATGCAGCTGTATTTGTAGCAATCTAAGAGCGCACGCTTGGTATGTGATTTGATTTTCGCAAGATTACGCTCTGCTTCTTCTGGAGTGGCAGCTATTGCGGCCCTGGCCAGATGCCCATACATTGCGCGGATCTCATTTTGAAGCTCAATCGGAAATTCGTTTTTTAATATTTCAAATTGAACGATAAACGGATTGATATCATCTAAATAGACTTGGAACACTTCGTCTAATTGTTCTTTGTGTGCCAGGAGAAAATTGCTGTCGACTGTGGTGCTGCCAGTCATATTACTTCATCCTTGCTATCATTTGATCAATATCGCTCATAGTAGAAATACGGCGGCGAATAATAAGCGGATTTCCGCGTCCGGTCATTCTGGAATCCATTTTTTTAGAAAAAATCAAATTTTTTCCTGTTTTTTCTTCCACAAAACTCTTTTCTTCAATCAGATCCATTTTCTTGAGATCGTCGGCAGATTTTCCGATGATTCTTTCTAGGGTATCACGAGTACGTTGATTCAAGTACATAAATTACCCTCCACGCTGTAATGGCGGACCGTTTGGTCACTTCAAAAGGCCACTTCCAAGCTCATAATGTGCTATCCATTATACCTGAAATTACCAGGAAAGTCAATGCCCGTTTAATAGCTTAAGCCGCCTCCTTTTCTGTCAGGGGAGCTGCACTCATGCGGGGCGGCTTCCAGCCGCCCCAAAAGCCTTCCCCCCTGTGGGGGGAAGGTGTCGCGGCGCGAGCCGCGGCGGATGAGGGGGCCTCCTCCCCCCGTACCAGTCACAGAACATGCCAGAGACAGGCGGGGGCAAGCCCCGCCCCTGCGCAGAGGCCCAAAATCTCCCGCAGGCTTCCAGCCGCCCCAAAAGCCTTCCCCCCACAGGGGGGAAGGTGTGGCGGCGCGAGCCGTGACGGATGAGGGGTCCTCCTTCCCCCGTACCAGTCACAGAGCATGCCAGAGACAGGCGGGGACAAGCCCCGCCCCTGCGCAGAGGCCCAATATCTCCCGCAGGCTTCCAGCTGCCCCCAAAGCCTTCCCCCCTGCGGGGGGAAGGTGTCGCGGCGCGAGCCGCGACGGATGAGGGGTCCTCCTTCCCCCGTCCCACCCACAGGATATGCCAGAGGCGGGGGCGCAAAGCGCGCCCCTGCGGAGAGACCGAAAACGCCCCTGCCCCCAGCTCCCTCCCCCAAGTTGCACCCCCGCGTACAACCCTGCGCCGCCTCATGATAATATATAAGGAAGGACCCTCTTTTTGGGGGCGCCGGCCCCCTCAAAGGCCCTCTGTAACAAAGCCGACGCAATGTTACCGTTTTGTTACATCTTGCTCCGGCCGCTTGACGATTTCGAGCTTTTGAGATATCATACACACACAGGCAAGGGGAGTTGTACAGGCATAGTGGGCCGAAATGTTCTGGAAAAGGCCCAGTTTGTCAGAAAACAGCGACTTTTGTCAATATAAAAAGGAGGAATATCCAATGAGAAACCTGAAGCGTGCTCTCAGCCTGGCTCTGGCTTCCGTTATGCTCCTGGGCATGATGGTCGTGGGCTCCAGCGCTAAGGGCCTTGACGACTTCAGCGACAACGCTGAGATCGTCAACAAGGATGCCGTGGCGGTCACCTCTGCCATCGGCATGTTCGAGGGCTACGAGGACGGGTCCTTCGGCCCCGAGAACGTAGTCACCCGCGCCGAGATGGCCGTTATCATCAGCACCATGCTGTACGGCGCCGGCGTGAACGTCAACCAGTTCGCGGAGACCAATGTGTTCACCGACGTCCCCGCCTGGGCGCAGGGCTATGTGAACCTGTGCTCCAGCCTGGGCATCGTGGCCGGTGTGGGCGACGGCAAGTTCGACCCCAACGCCACCGTGACCACCGCACAGGCCGTGCTGATGCTGTGCCGCGCCCTGGGCTACTTCCAGAGCGCCGCTGACTTCGGCAGTGACTGGATGCTGGCCGCCACCGCCAAGGGCACCGCTCTGGGCCTGTACGGCGACCTGAAGCTGGCCGCCAACGAGGGTCTGACCCGCGACAACGTGGCTGAGCTGGTGTTCAACGCCCTGACCAAGGCTGTGCCCGTTCAGTACAATGAGCTGCTGGGCGTGTACTACAACGAGAACAAGGGTATCCTGTACTCCCTGACCTACTACTACACCGATACCCTGGGCTACAAGAACTTCGACCTGGTCTACAAGACCAACGAGAACACCGATTACGGCCGTCCCGGCACCACCTGGGGCATCGGCTCCTATCGGATGGACGGCAACCCCTCCGGCGAGGGCAACAAGGAAGGCGTTCTGAATGAGGACGGCTCCCTGATCCCCGAGCGGGTGAAGATGACCTCCGATGATGAGATCATCACTGTGGCCGACACCCCCGACTTCACCTACACCGCCAACACCAAGGAGAACGTGATCTACAAGGCTGTTGGCAAGAGCGTGGTGGACGACTACACCTGGAATGTCTATGTGGACGGCGCTGAGCAGGCCGGCGACGATCTGGCTCCCGCCAACGACAAGGACACCGACTACGCCTACACCGCCAAGGGCGCCACCACCGAGATCTATGTGGACGACGTGAACGACACCGTCACCGTGGTCATGATCAACTACTACATGGCCGAGGTCACCAAGGTCAAGGACGGCGAGGTCACGGTCCGCGTGCTCAGCGACAAGGCCAAGACTAACCCCATCGACGAGCGCACCATCACCGCCGACGGCTTCGCTGAGGACGACTATGTGGTCATTACCGTGGACGTGAACGACGATGACGACTCCTTCGTCGCTTCCATCGCTGATCCCGCCACCGCTGAAGGCAGCGTGACCTATGTCGCCAAGGCTTCTGAGCCCGAGGATGAGGACAAGGGCAGCTATGTCAAGCTGGACGACGGCAACAAGTACACCTATTCCAAGTACACCGCCTCTGATCTGGATGACATCAACGAGGTCCATCCCACTCTCGATATTGCCTACCGTCTGTATCTGGACCCCAACGGCTATGTCATTGGCTTCCTGGCGATGGATGACTACTATGCCAACTATCTGTATGTGGATACCGCCGACAGCTACCTGAAGACCATCGAGGCCAAGGTCGTCTTCACCGACGGCACCGAGAAGAAGGTCACCATTGACAACGAATGGGTCAATGGCACCGAAATGAACGTGGCCGACGTGGAGAAGGCGTACAACAATGGCGGCCTGGTGGGCGGCGTGTATGCCTATTCCGTGGACGACGATGTCTACACTCTGCGCCCCATCCTGGACATGGATGACCAGGCGGACCGCGAGAACCAGAACAGCCTGTACAAGAACTACAAGGATGTGGCCTCCAATGTGACCGGCGCGGGCGCCGAGATCATCAATGACGCGGCCTACATCACCGCCGATGGCAAGACCTATATTGTGGACGAGGACACTGTCTTTGTTGATGTGGATGAGAATACCATCTACACTGGTTTTGAGAATGTTCCCGATTATAAGAAGGTCGATTCCAACGACGAGGACGTGAAGTTCTGGGTCATCGATACCCGTGAGAACGATGGCGTGCTGGACGTGGTGTTTATCTACTCCGGCGAGGCCAGCAACAGCAACGACACCTACTTCTATGCCGCTACCACCGACTATGAGACCTATGACAAGAACAAGAACTACAAGCAGCACGAGGTCTATGTGGACGGCGAGAAGCAGACCCTGGTCTTCAGCCAGACCGGCCATGATCCTGTGAACGCCAAGGGGCTTTACAAGGTCCTGAAGACCAACGGCGAGAATGTGGTGACCTCCGTCGAGCCCATCGCGGAGAGCCAGTTCAGCGCCGTCAAGTCCGTGGGCAGCCGCAGCTTCTACCTGACTGAGACTGTGGGCGGCGTCCCGAAGGATGTTCAGTATGTCACCAACAGCGACAGCGTGGTCGTGGTCGTCACCTATGACCTGAAGACCAATGGCGTGGATTACCAGAGCCCCGATGTCTCCAAGGCCACTGATCTGAAGGATATGAAGGCCGACGAGGACTACACCACCACCGTCTATGTGGCGAACAAGTCCGACGACGGCAAGACCGCCGATCTGGTGTACGTCCTGAAGAAAGAGATCCCCACCTATGACAACACCATCACCTTCAACGGCGACGGTTTCACCGTTGTCAAGGAGGAGGGCAAGTTCGAGGTCGTTGATGGCAACAAGATCAAGGTCAACGACAATCAGGACGTAAAGTTCAAGCTCAACATCACCTCCGGCTATGAGCTGGTGTCTGTGAAGCTGGGCGACGAGGTCCTGACTGCCAGCAATGGTGTTTACACCATCAACAATGTCACCAAGAACCTGACCGTCACCGTGACCACCAAGCCCGTGGCTCAGGCCAAGGGGACCGTGGGCATCGTGGACGAGAGTTCTAAGCCTCAGGCCCTGGGCGTGGCCTATCAGGGCGACAAGCCCACCCTGGATGAGGCTCTGGCCGCCGTCCGCAAGTATATCACCGACAAGGGCTTCGTGATCGACGACGCCAACTCCTCCGTCGATGCCGCTGGCAAGTACACCTTCGCAGTGACCAAGGGCGGCTACAAGGCGCCTGCCTTCACCTTCGACAGCCAGAGTGCTGTGACCGAGGGCTATATCGTGACCATTGATGGGGAGGAGAAGATCCTGGCCAACGCCGCCGCCACCATCACTGAGTCCAACAACATGAAGATCACCGCGCCTGACGGCACCGTGAGCTATGCCAAGACCGTCACCATCGACGCCAACGGCTATGTGATCGAGAAGGGCTACAGTGTGACTGTCACTGTGGATGGTGAGCCTCAGTACTTCAAGGCTGTCGGTCAGCAGAAGACCCTGCCCAACAACGGCAAGGGCACCGGCTGGCTGAAGGATGGCACCACCTATGTTGCCTATACCTCCACCTCCAACTTCGCTGACGGTGAGGAATATGTGTCCGGCTATGTGGCTGTCACCGGCGGAGTAGCTACCGAGAATTATGTCGAGGCCGGCAAGGAGGCCACTCTGAACGGTGTGACCAGCGGAAAGTTCTATCGGATCACCATTGGTGGCGAGGTCTATGCTGAGAACGAAAAGGCCCAGGGCACTTCCCTGACCATCCCCGCCGGGGAGGTCACCGGGGATATCGAGGTCACAGAGGTTTTTGCCGCTGAGCTGAAGGCGGATATCAAGGATGTCGCTTCTACCGGCATGAGCCTGACCTGGTTCGTGAATGGCAGAGAGGCCTCCGGCACGGTCTATGTGACCGGCGATGATGAGATCAGCGCTGTGGTTACCGTAGACGGGACCGGGTTCACCGCTGCGAGCGGCGATGATAAGCTGACGGCCGACCCCACCACAGTTGAATACATCGCGAGCAGCAAAGTCGGAACTGACGGAAACGACGGCTCCTTCACCTTTAAGGATGGGGCCATCAAAGATGCTGAGATCGAGATCGTCTTCGATGCGCTCAGCAGTTCTGATACCCTGGAGATCACCTACGACGCTGGAACTTGATTTTCCTGAGAGATGATCTCTCCGCACCCCCCGGAATCATCCGGGGGGTGCCTTTTCTTACCTCAGACCGTAAAGTCTGATCTGGGACCCCGCATCCACGGTGGACGAACCGCTTCCCAGAACGAAGAGCTGGCGAATGGAGGTCCAGAGAATGGAGGGGTTGCAGCCCATAGAGCGGATGGACCGAAAGGTGCTCCCCTCCCGGGAGATGCTGTTGATGCAGATGCCTACGTTGCTGTCTCGCCCAAAGGGAAACAGCGTCGCAGTTCCCCCTCCTTCCCCTGTGGTCTGAAGCAGCGTGAACTGCTTGGAGGTGACGGAGACGGTCCCACTTTCCGTCAGGGTGATGTAATTGGAATTATCCCCCGGGGACGCCAGCAGGATCAGATCCTGTCCCTTGGCCATGGACGCCTGAAAAATCAGCTGCAGCGATCGGTAGCGGCCGATGCTGGGGACGTGGATAGAGAGGGACATTTGTGGGATACCTGCCCTTGTCTCCCCAATTTTTTCCCACACAGCCCCTTCCGCCAGGGTGTGGAGCGCTCCGTCGATCTTGGCGTTGTCGGAGTTGAAGTCCACCCGCTCCACCTTGTCCGCGGCCTCCCACTGGGAGAGCCCATAATACTGAGTCTGTCCGCTTGCCATAAAAAATCCCTCCTGTCCTGACTGGGCCCGGCAGATCCGGACCCGCTCAAAACCGGAGGGAAAAGCTGTTTTGTGAGACATTTCAATACAAATTATGGAAGTGAAGCGGAACTGTGCCCATTTCTGCCCCGCCTGTGCGGAAGCCCCGGTATTGAGAGAGGCGGCCCGATGGCGGCAGCGGTGTGAGACGCTGGTCAGTGCGAAAACCTTGCCTTGCCGTGCCGGTCAGGTCCAGGAGAGCTCCGCTCGGTGACTCCCGTACCGGGGGTCTGGGAAAGACGGAAGAACACCCCATCATCTGTCATGGCTTCGCCATAAAACCTTCCCCCTAAGGGGAAGGTTTTGGGCATGTGCCGGGATACCCGCTTCTAAAGGGAAGGGCCCTCCGGGCGTCCCTGGGACCCGTCCCCGCAAGATACGCCCCGTTTGAACAAGATGCATAAAAAATAGTTAAACTTTAAGTATGCGCCAATATAGCTTATAATTATTCATAGAATATGCACACATTTAAGGGAAAACTGTCGAAAATAATCGTATGACTTGACTCTTTCCTTTTATATTGCACCCCACTATAATTTTCCATATCGTATATTTAAAAGGGGGTAAAACCTTATGAACTTCTCAGAGCTGGATTTTGAGGCACTGGAGGACATCCCGCCGCTGCGCCGGCATTATGATGTCCCCCGGATCTCCATTACAGAAAAGGGAATGGTCTCGATGAACGGAGCCTTGAAAAGAGGGGTGGGTGCACAGAGAGAATTTCGTGCAAAGACTAGCCCAGACGGCCGCTACTTGCTCCTGTGCTCCGAGGAGACGCCCAACATCTGTTTTTCCGCCAAAGGAGGAAATGTGCTCCATCTTGACTTCAAACAGTACCTGGAAGCAAAGGGGATCTCCCTGCCTGCCCTTTACACGATGGAGTGGTGCCAGGAGCGGCGGGCCTGGATCGGCTGCTGTCAGGACCTGCCCGCACCCCCGGCCCTCTCTGCGCTGGATCAGCCCAAGAAAGTCCGAAGATCTGCGGCGAGGAGGAGCAGATGAAACGTAAAAAACGAGATTTTTCGCCCCGGGAACGCCGGCTGATCGATGGATTTATTAAAGATATCTGCCGGTCCATAGGGCTCCCCCAGGGGATCAGGGATCTGCACCAGTGCGCGTGGGAGGCATTTCTCTCAGTCTACCGGGACGCCCCCTTCGCGTTCTGCGGGGACGGCATTTCGGGTTGGAAAAGGGCTTACCTTATCATTCGGGAGGCCCTCCTTCAGGAGAAACGAGACCTCGATTTCTGGCTCTATGAGCAGGAGTCCCTGGATATCCCGGTGAGTCCGGAGATCCCAGTCCCACGGCTCGAGCTGCTGTCCATGCCCCACGGTGATTTTCAAAACAGCGTCTGCCTCCATGACTTTCTACACCGTATAAAGTCCCGGGATACCCGTCTTATGGCCTACGACTTGATGGCTGGAGATACCATCGACGAGATCCGGACATACCGCCGCTGGAGCAGGGATCACACCTATCGAACTTACAACAGACTGAGACTGAGAATGGAGGAGTATTTGAGCATATGAATCTGAAAAAAGAGAAGAGAGACGAAACAACGGCCAGCAGGCACATGAGCTACCTCACTATCCTGGGGACCTATATGACCATCTTTGGGACGGTACTGGGTCTGGTGCTGTCCTGGGGCCAGCTGCGCCTGGCACACATCGAGTCGGAACGGGCCAGACGGGCCGAACCGTTGTCGTACTCTTTAGAGGCTGTAGACACCCATTACCAGTATGAGATCCAAAAAGATGGGGCGTCCATGTCCATCCCAGCCCCCTCCACCCGCCTACAGGTCAGCCATGGCAGCCTCCACTCCATCACTGCCATCTGTTTTGATGGGACGACCATGCATGAGCTGGCGCAACTTCCCATCCAGGACAGTTGGGATGGGTGCGTTGTGGATGTCACTATGCCTCCAAAGGCCGTGATCCCAGAGGAGGGGCTGATCCATGACTATTTCTTCCTTTTCCTGGAGCCCACAGAGGGAGAGGGACGGCTGGATCTGATCTGCAATACCATTTCGCTGGAGACGCAGGAGGTGCAGAGCAGGGTATATCACCCCATCTCCCTGATCCAGCTGGACTATCTCCCCGAGGGGCCGGTGCGGGAAATGCTCTCCGCCTATGCCGTGCTTCAGGAGAGGCTGGGAGATCTGGGCCTGATATCGGCCTGAAAAACAGCACAGGATCGAAGCGCGAGCCCAACAGGACGGGGGCCGCAGGACCAGTGCCGGCTTGCCGGTGGACGGCAAAGCCCCCAAAGGAGGCCGGCGAGCTGTATGGAGAAGGGGTAAAACCGATAGTTTGGCATTCCGAAACGGCGGCAGGAGGACTGCCCAACCGGCCGGCGCATGAATTCGGTGCAAAGCGGTGAGTTGCCCGGGGGCGGCTTTGCCGCCCCCGGGCATTGAAGTCACGAAGGGTGGAGCGACTAAAGGGCGCGAAACTCAAAAGAAAATGCGACTTGTCAAAACAAGCCGCATTTTCTTTTGCAAAGAGCGGTTAAAACCAATATTTCTGCCAGAAACGAAAAATAGCCGCCCGCAGGGCCGCCCACCACCTGCGAGCCCAGCGAAGCGGGTCGCAGGTGGAAAGGAGGAGCAGCAAAATGAGCGCGCTCTGACTTTTCGTGCGAAGCATAAAAAGTCGGAGCAAGCGATATGACGCTTGCTCCGACGTGGTGGAGGCGGGGAGAGTCGAACTCCCGTCCGAAAACGCTTCCCCAGGAACTTCTCCGGGCGCAGACGGTTATTTTGGGAGTCTTGCTCTCCCAGTTCCCTTTCCTGCCGGCAAGCCGTCACGCCGACGGGTCAGGTGAGCTTCATCGTTCATGGCCGGTTCAAAGCTTTGCCGGCGCACGTGCACCACGAAACGACGCCTGTTCCCGGGCCGTGGTCCTCCCGGGTCAGACGGCCGCTATTTAAGCAGCGGCGAGAACGGTATCGTTATCGTTCTTTAATTTATAAGTTGCCCGTTTTCAGGTGGTCAGGCGCCACCGCCCGCTATTCCTGCTTCCGCGTCCCCGTCGAAACCGGTACGCCCCCTCGTCGTCACAAAGTCTGCTCAGCTCCGTTTCCGCCTGGCGGCGAAAGCTTCGCTGGCTCCCTTGCTCCTCCTCACCGAACCGGCCCCGCTTGCGCTGGGCTCCGCTTCGGATGGCGGCTGCGCCGCCGGGCGAGGAGTTCATATTTTAACCCTGCGGGGCATTCCGCCCCGCAGGCTTAAAATTAAATCAGCACTTCTCCGGCTCGGGATAGTCCACACCGAAGGTCTCCACCGTGACCCGCTTCATGCGCTGGGGGTCACGGGGCTTGTCATTCCAGTCCCGCTTGGCGGAGACAATGGCGTCGGCCACCTCCATGCCCTCGATGACCTTGCCGAAGGAGGCGTACTGGCCGTCCAAATGCGGAGCCTGCTCCACCATGATGAAGAACTGGCTGCCGGCGGAGTTGGGGTCCATCGCCCGGGCCATGGACAGGACGCCCCGGTCGTGCTTCAGGTCATTGGGGAAGCGGTTTTGAGTGAATTCCCCCTTGATCTGCCAGCCGGGGCCGCCCATGCCGCTGCCGTCAGGGCACCCGCCCTGGATCATGAAGCCAGGGATGACCCGGTGGAAGATCAGGCCGTCATAAAATCCCTTCTGGATCAGGTGGATGAAGTTGTTCACGGTGTTGGGCGCGATCTCGGGGTAGAGCTCCGCCTTGATAACGCCGCTATTTTCCATTTCAATGGTGATGATGGGATTGCTCACTGGGATCATATCCTTTCTTATCCCCGCGGAGGGGGTCATCGGTTTCGGCTCTTGATAGCCCGGTCCATCTCCCGCTTGGCGTCCCGCGCTGCGGCGGAGTCACGCTTGTCATAGAGCTTTTTGCCCTTTGCCAGCCCCAGCTCCAGCTTGACCCGGGGGCCCCGGAAGTAGATGGACAGAGGGATCAGGGAGTAGCCGTCCTGCTTGATGCGGGCAAACAGCCGCAGGATCTCCCGCTTGTGCATCAGCAGGCGGCGCTGGCGCATGGGGTCCTTGTTGAAGATGTTCCCCTTCTCATAGGGGCTGATGTGCATCCCGATCACGGACATCTCTCCGTCCTTGACGACGCAGAAGGAATCCTTCAGGTTCACATGGCCCAGACGGATGGACTTGACCTCGGTGCCTGCCAGTTCGATCCCGGCTTCGTATTTATCCTCAATGAAGTAGTCGTGGTAGGCTTTGCTGTTTTTAGCCACGACTTTGACGGAATCGGCCACAGGAACACCTCCTCTCCATCTGCGCCTCCAAATACCTGGGGAGAATATAATGTACCACAGCCGTGGGGAAAATACAAGTGGAATCTGTGAACAGAGGGCCTTTTATTTATCCTTTCCCTGCTTGTCCCGCACATAGATGTCGGTGTTGTTGTCACCCACCTGGCGCACATCCACCTCGAAGCGGTCCAGAGATTTGATCATCTTGCTCAGCTTGGAGAAGCCGTAGTTCCGGGGGTCAAAGTCGGGCTGCTTCTTCATCAGCAGATTGCTCAGCTTGCCCATCAGCGTGTAGCCGTCCTCATCACACAAGTTCTCTAGGGAGTCGGCGATCAGCTCCACCATGTCCTGAGGCACCGCGCTGGCGGCAGGAGCGGAAACCGCCTGCTGGGCCGCCTTCTTGCTGCTCTTCTTGGAGCTCTTCTGGGGAACGGATTCCTTCTCCTGCTGGGCCGCCTGCTGGGCCGCGGCCCGGATGACCTCGATGTAGACAAATTTGTCGCAGGCCACGATGAAAGGCTTGGGCGTTTTTTTCCCCATGCCGTACACCTTCATCCCCGCCTCCCGCAGGCGGGTGGCCAGCCGGGTGAAGTCGGAGTCGCTGGACACCAGGACGAAGCCATCACAGTTGCCGGAGTAGAGGATGTCCATGGCGTCGATGATCATGGCCGAGTCGGTGGCGTTTTTCCGGTGGTATAGCTGTACTGCTGGATGGGGTAATGGCGGTCTCCAGCAGGATAGACTTCCAGGTGGACATGTTGGGACTGGTCCAGTCGCCGTAGATGCGCTTGATGGTGGGGGTGCCGTAGACGGCCACCTCAGCCATCACATCCTTCATGGCGGTGCGGGAGGCGTTGTCCGCATCGATGAGCACGGCCAGCCTCAGGTCCTTCTCGCTGCTCTGGTCAGGCATGGGGGAGCTCCTCCCTTATAACAAAATAGTATTTCATTGCAAATTGCTCCTTTTCAGTCGCTCCACAGGGTGGGAAGCAGGTCATCCAGGGTCCCCCGGTCCTCCCAGGCCACCAAAAGGGAGCCCTCCTCCACGGAGATCCGGGCGGGCAGGCCCACGAACTCATTGCTGACCCCCAGGGGGAAGTCGCTGGTGAGCTCCGCGTGGTCCAGGGGGTATTTCAGACCCTCCAGGGTGACGCCCCGGGCAGTACCGCCGGCGCAGAACACGGAGACGAAGCCCTCCATGGAGGCGGGGAAGGAGAGCGTCCCTTCAGTGACCACGGCTGCCGCCTCGCCTTCTCCCAGCAGAACGCCCTGGGCCCCTTGGGCGGAGAGCCAGGAGAGCAGCTGAAGATTGGCCACCGTGTGGTCCAGACGCCCGCCCAGACAGCCCAGCAGCACAAAGCGCCGGTATCCCCGTTTCAGCCCCTGGCGCAGGGCGAAGCCGGTGTCCGTCTCGTCCTTGACCCTGGGGAGGCGGAGGACCTGGGGATGGTCTGGGACGGAGCCCAGCGAGTCGAAATCCCCTACTACAAGGCCGGGGTGGACGCCCAGCCGGGACAGGGTCTCATAGCCCTTGTCGGCCGCAATGACCAAGTCGCCAGGGACAGGCGTGAGGATGAAACCGGGGTCCAGGGGCATGGCCCCCACCACATAGCAGAGCGATGCATCGTTTGTCATATGGGTCTCCCTTCCGTGGACAGCAGAGCTGAGATGGGTGCCGGCCCCCAGGCAGGGATGGAGCTGGCAAGCTGAATGAGATCACGTTTTTTCTATTATAACATAAAATTTCCCCTTGTGGAGAAAAACATATACAGAAGGGGCGGAGAAAAGGAAACAGAAGGACATGCGCCCCGCAGAGGAAGAACAAGGCTGGGTCAAAAAATACGGGGCGCACATCGTGCGCCCCCGCAAGCTGCAAGCTCCCGGCAACAGGGGTCCGGGGCGGCCCTGTACGGCCGCCCCGGACTCGCCGATTGAGATCCGAACTTATTTTTTCCGTTTCCGCTTGTCAAAGAAGCCCTTGAGCCCCTCTTCCTCCTCCTGTGCAGGGATCTCCCCCATAGCGGCGGCGAAAGCCCTCAGGGCCTCCTTCTGCTCTCCATTCAACCCAGTAGGCACCGCCACCCGGACGGTGACGTACTGATCGCCCCGCCCGCGGCCCCGAAGCTCCGGGATGCCCTTTCCTCTCAGCCGGAAGGTGGTGCCGGTCTGAGTGCCGGCGGGCAGGTTGTACTTTACCTTTCCGTCAATGGTGGGGATCTCCAGCTCAGCCCCCATGGCCGCCTGGTAGAAGGAGATGGGCTGCTCATACAGCACCGTGGTCCCGTCCCGCTGGAACTGGGGATGGGGCTGGATATGGACGCCTACGATCAAATCGCCGGCAGGACCGCCGTTCTTGCCTGCATTCCCCTGTCCGCGCAGAGAGACAGCCTGGCCGTCATCGATGCCGGCGGGGATGGTCACAGCGATGCGCTTCTGCTTCCTCACGCTGCCCGCCCCCCCGCAGGCCTTGCAGGGGCTGTGGATGATCTTGCCGGTCCCCCGGCACTTGGAGCAGGGCGCCGTACTGGTGAAGGCAAAGCCGCCCGCCCCCCGCTGGATGCGGACGGTCCCGGTGCCCCGGCAGTCAGGGCAGATCTCCGCTGTGGTCCCTGACTCACAGCCGGAGCCGTGGCAGGCGTCACACTCCTCGGTGCGGTTCAGGTTGATCTCCTTCTCGCAGCCGAAGGCGGCCTCCTCAAAGGTGATGGTGAGGCTGGCCCGCAGGCTCTCTCCCTTCTGGGGGCCATTGCGCCGGCCAGCGGAGGACCCGAAGCCCCCTCCGCCGAAGCCGCCGAAGAAGGAGCCGAACAGGTCGCCCAGGTCAATGTCTCCAAAGTCTCCAGTGAAGCCGCCCCCGCCAGCGCCGTAGTTGGGGTCCACCCCGGCGTGGCCAAACTGGTCATACCGGGCCCGCTTCTCCTTGTTGGACAGGATCTCGTAGGCCTCGTTGACCTCTTTGAACCTGGACTCCGCTTCTTTGTCCCCCGGGTTCATATCCGGGTGGTATTTTTTGGCCAGCTTCCGGTAGGCCTTTTTGATCTCTTCGTCAGAGGCACCTTTGCTCACGCCCAGGACCTCATAGTAGTCTCGCTTCTGTTCTGGCATAGTATCACCTCTATTCAGAGTGAAAAACGGAGCTGGGAAGGTGGAGATGAGCTCCTGCCTCCCCAGTGAAACGGGGTGCTCATCTCTTCACTCGCCACACTTCGCTCTTCCCTCTTATGGAAACGCAAGGGCGCGCAGGCGGGCGATGCCCGCCCGCGCGGACCATGAACGTTTTTATTTCTTGTCGTCGTCCACGACCTCATAGTCGGCGTCCACCACGTCGGGTCCGGCGCCGCTGCCGCCCGCCTGGCCGCCGAAATTGGCGCCGCCCATGTCCGGGCCGGGGCCGGCCTGACCGCCGTTCTGCTGATACAGCTTCTCGCTGACGGCGTAGAACGCCTTCGTCAGCTCCTCGGTAGCCGCCTTGATGGCCTCCACGTCGCTGCCCTTCTGGGTCTCCTTCAGGTGGTTCAGTGCGCTCTCCACGCTGTTCCTGTCGGACGCGGGGATCTTGTCGCCCATGTCCTCCAGGGTCTTTTCCGTCTGGAACACCATCTGGTCCGCCTGGTTGCGGATGTCGGCCGCCTCCCGCTGTTTCTTGTCCTCGGCGGCGAACTGCTCCGCCTCCCGCACGGCCTTGTCGATGTCGTCCTTGGACATGTTGGTGGAGGATGTGATGGTGATGTGCTGCTCCTTGCCGGTTCCCAGATCCTTGGCGGACACGTTCACGATGCCGTTGGCGTCGATGTCGAAGGTGACCTCGATCTGCGGCACGCCCCGGCGGGCGGGGCGATGCCGTCCAGGTGGAAGCGGCCCAGGGTCTTGTTGTACTGGGCCATCTCACGCTCGCCCTGGAGCACGTGGACCTCCACGGAGGTCTGGTTGTCGGCGGCGGTGGTGAAGATCTGGCTCTTCTTGACCGGGATGGTGGTGTTGCGCTCGATCAGCTTGGTCATCACGCCGCCCATGGTCTCAATGCCAAGGGACAGGGGTGACGTCCAGCAGCAGCAGGTCCTTTACGTCGCCGGTGAACACACCGCCCTGAAGGGCCGCGCCCATGGCCACGCACTCGTCGGGATTGATGCCCTTGAAGCCCTCCTTGCCGGTGAGCTTCTTCACCATCTCCTGCACGGCGGGGATACGGCTGGAGCCGCCCACCATCAGCACCTTGTGGATGTCACTGCCAGACAGGCCGGCGTCGTTCATGGCCTGACGGACAGGGCCGGCGGTGGCCTCCACCAGGTGGGCGGTGAGCTGGTCGAACTTGGCCCGGCTCAGGGTCAGGTCCAGATGCTTGGGGCCGGTGGCGTCGGCGGTGATATAGGGCAGGTTGATGCTGGTGGAGGTGACGCCGGAAAGCTCGATCTTAGCCTTCTCGGCGGCCTCCTTCAGGCGCTGCATCGCCACTTTGTCGCCGGTGAGGTCGATGCCCTCGGTCTTCTTGAACTCGGCGGCCATCCAGTCCATGACACACTTGTCGAAGTCATCGCCGCCCAAGCGGTTGTTGCCGGCGGTGGCCAGCACCTCGATGACGCCGTCATCGATGTCCAGGATGGATACGTCGAAGGTGCCGCCGCCCAGGTCGTAGACCATGACCTTCTGGGACTCCTCCTTGTCCACGCCGTAGGCCAGGGGCCGCGGCGGTGGGCTCGTTGATGATCCGCTTCACATCCAGGCCGGCGATCTTGCCCGCATCCTTGGTGGCCTGGCGCTGGGCGTCGGTAAAGTAGGCGGGGACGGTGATGACCGCCTCGGAGACGGTCTCACCCAGATAGGCCTCGGCGTCCGCCTTCAGCTTCTGAAGGATCATGGCGCTGATCTCCTGAGGGGTGTACTTCTTGCCGTCGATGCTCACCTTGTAGTCAGAGCCCATCTCACGCTTGATGGAGATGATGGTGCGGTCGGGGTTGGTGATGGCCTGGCGCTTGGCCACCTGGCCCACCATACGCTCGCCGTCCTTGGAAAATGCCACTACAGAGGGGTGGTGCGGTTGCCCTCCGCGTTGGGGATGACGACGGCCTCGCCGCCCTCCATGACAGCCACACAGCTGTTTGTCGTACCTAAGTCGATACCAATGATCTTGGACATAATTTCGTTCCTCCAATATGAAAAGATTTGTATTTACAAGGTCAAAAGATGAAAGAGAGCAGATAAAAGACAAAAGAGAACAGGAAGCACATGCTGGCCGTCAGAAACAGGGCGTAGACGGCCGGGTCCAGGCAGAGGCACTGCCGGCAGGCTTTTCCGGATCATGGGATCTCTCACTGAGCTGTCTCCTCCATTCTGTTTTCCGTCAGTTGGCGACCTTCACCATGGCAAAGCGGACCACCTTGTCTCCCAGCCTGAAGCCGGCCTGGAACACCTCGGCCACGGTATTTTCTCCAAAATTCTCATCTTCAATGTGCATTACCGCGTTGTGAAGGGTGGGGTCAAAGGGCTGTCCCAGGGCCTCGATCTCGGTGATGCCCAGCTTTTCCAGCACAGTCTTCAGCTGGTTCATGGTCATCTCCACGCCCTTTTATACGCCTCGTCTGCAGTCTCCTGCTTCAGGGCCCGTTCCAGATTGTCGTACACCGGGAGGAATGCCAGCGCGGCGTCCGCCTTGGCGTCGTTCCAGATGGCCTCCTTCTCCTTGGCAGTCCGCTTGCGGAAGTTGTCGTACTCCGCCGCCAGCCGGAGATATTTCTCCTCCTGCCGGGCCGCCTGGTCCTTCAGCGCCTCCAGCTCATCCATCAGAGGGTCGGTGGCCCCGGCCTCCGCTTCGGCCGGCTCCTCAGCCGCTTCCTTCGCGGCCGCCTCCTCCAGCTGATCGTCCAGCTCGGGGGCGTCTTGTTCTTTCTTTCTGACTCATGGGCTATCCTTTCCTCCTATTCCTGCGCCTGCCCGTCCCCGTCTCCTTCTCCGAGGGGAGCTCTCCCTTGCCGAACATCCGGGTCAGGCTGTCGGCGAAGTAGGACAGGCGGGCGGTCACCTTTGCATAATCCATACGGGTGGGGCCCACCACACCAATGACGCCCCGCATGTTGTCGCCGATGTCATAGCTGGCCATCACCACGCTGGTGTCCTTCAGGGCCTCGTTCACATTTTCCGGGCCGATAAGGATGTTCATGTTCCTGCCGCCGTCCAGGGCGACCGGCAGCTTGGATGCCTCCGACTCCTCTGAAAGATAGGTCATCAGCGGCTTAGCCTTGTCCAGGCTGTGATACTCCGGGTGCTCCAGCAGGTGGGTGATCCCGGCGGTGTGTACTGTCTTGCGGCTCTGCTCCTCCAGGATCTCCATGGCAAAGTCCACCACCAGGGAGATCATCTCAAAGGCACCTGGGGCGGAGTGGGCCTCCATCTTTTCCAGTGCCTCCAGCATCTCAGCCAGTTCCAGCCCCACAAAGGAGCTGTTGAGCACGGCGGAGAGCAGCTGGAGCTGAGTCTCGGACAGCTCTCCCGGCACCCGGATGATCTTGTTTTTCACCACGCTGGTGTCGGTCATCACCACCACGATGAAAGCGCCCTTCTCCACCATCAGCAGATCGTACCGCTTCACTGTCACCCGCTCTGGGCCGGCCGCGATGGAGAACACCGGGTAGTCGCTGATCTGGGAGAGGACCTTGCCGGCCTGGTCGATGACCCGGTCCAGCTCCTCCATCTTCAGGTTCAGCGCTCTGTTGATCCGCTCCGTCTCCTGAAGGGTCAGCTGGTGCTGCCCCATCAACTCGTTGACATACAAACGGTAACCTGCGGCGGAGGGGACCCGCCCGGCGGAGGTGTGAGGCTGTTCCAGCAGCCCCATCTCGGTCAGGTCTGCCATCTCATTGCGAATGGTGGCGGCGGACACATCCAATCCAGCCAGCTGGGCGATGGCCTTGGAGCCCACCGGCTCGGCGGTGTTGATATAGGTCTCCACGATGGCCCGCAGGACCCGCTTTTTCCGGTCGGTCAGTTCCATTGCACGCTCACCTCGGTGTTTTTCTAATTTTAGCACTCATATTCCCTGAGTGCTAACGATAGAGTACCACCTGACCTCCAAATTGTCAATAGTTACTTTATGAATTTATTTTGAACAAACGGAAGAAGCCCTCTGCGATCTGTTTTTTGCAGAGGGCTTCTGAAATTGCTAATGAGTCCGTCCAAACATGGACGATATCCCGCTCCTTAAATACCCAGCCGCATTCCGCCGGTGAGGGGCTCCACCCGGTCCCCAGCTCCTCCTTCAGCAGTGCAAAGGCGGCAGGACCAGTGCAGTGCCCCGTCCACAGGTGCTCCACACCCAGCTCCAGCAGCGCGGCTGCCACCTGGCGGACATAGTCCGGGGACAGTTGAGCGCATTGGCCCCAGGACTGAGCATATGCAGGCCGCCCAGCAGGGCATACACCCGCTGTCCCGGGAACTGGTCCAGCACGCCCTTCACGATGTTTACCACACCCCCATGGCAGCAGGAGTTGAGCACCACCAGCCCCCGCCCGGTCTCCAGCACCATGGACTGCTCGTGGGAAAAGTCGTCGGGCAGGAACCGGTCCTCCCCACCTTGCGCAGCAGATTGGGCTCCCGGCTGGCAAAGGCCCGCCCGGACGGTCTCCGGCGCCAGCCAGGCCCGGGGCAGAGGGGTACAGCCCATCCACCGGCACGAAGCGGTCCCGGAAGCCCTCCCAGATCTCCCGATGGATGCCCACAAATCTGGGGAGCCTCCCGACTTGGAGTAGTAAGCCTCCCCGCCTGGGGCCGTATATACACCGGGGCCCTGTCATTGAGGGCAAAAGGCCCGCAGGCCGTCGGCATGGTCGTAGTGTCCGTGGGACAGAGCCGCCAGTTCTACCCCATCCAAGTCCACCCCAGCTTTTGGGCATTGTCCGCAAACCGGCCGGAGGAGCCCGCATCCAGCAGAAAGCGCCTGCCCCGGTACTCCAGGAAGAAGGACAGGCCGTGCTCCGCCTCCAGCCCCTCCCGGGCCGTATTTTCCATCAGGACCGTGATCCGCAGTTCCGGTGTCATCCCGCTCCACTCCTTTATTCTTTGTTTGTTTTCTTCTGTGTCTGACGCTCCCCTCAGGACAAACTGGTGAACAGCTGGGCCTGAGCCTCCTTCAGCCCCTGGACCAGGGCGTCCACGTCCTCCCGGGCGGTGTCGTAGGAGAAGCTGATCCGCAGTATGCCGTCCAGCTGGGGTTTGGGCAGCTTCAGGGCCGCGTACACATGGCTGGGCTTGCCCTTGTGGCAGGCGGAGCCGGAGGAGACATAGATCCCCTGTCGCTGAGGGAAGCGGAGCACCACCTCGCTCTTGTAGCCGGGCAGGGTGACAGGAAGGATGTGTGGGCGGTCCCCGCCCCGATCAGCTCCAGCCCCGGCACCTGCTCCCGCAGGTGCGGGCGGCGTAGTCCTTCAGTTCCCGCATGTGGGCCAGGTCCCGCTCCAGGCTGGCCCGCCCCGCCTCCACCGCGGCGGCAAAGGCGGCGGTCTGGGCCGTGGGCTCCGTGCCGGAACGCAGTCCCTTCTCCTGTCCGCCCCCGGATCAGCGGCGGCAGCCTCAGCCCCGGCGGATATACAGGGCCCCGATGCCCTTGGGAGCGTGGACCTTGTGCCCGCTCACCGCCAGGGTGTCCACCCCCAGCCCCTCCGGGGTGAAGGGGACCTTCAGAAAGCCCTGGACCGCGTCACAGTGGAGCAGGGCGGGGCAGCGGGCCGCACGGATGGCGCGGGCGGTCTCGGCCACCGGGAGGACGGTGCCCAGCTCGTTGTTCACCAGCATCATGGCCACCAGGATGGTGTCCGGGCGCAGGGCCGCCTCCACCTGCTCTGCCGTGATGATCCCTTGCTGGTCCGGCTGGAGCCAGGTGACCTCATAGCCCTGCCGTTCCAGCTCCCGGATGGGCTCCAGCACCGCGGCGTGTTCGATGGCGGTGGTGATGATGTGTTTTCCTTTCCGCCGGTTCTTCTCCACTGCGGCGGCAATGGCCCAGTTGTCCCCCTCAGTGCCGCAGGAGAGGAAGTACACTTCCTCCGGGCGGCAGCCCAGGCCGGCGGCCACTTGTGCCCGATGCTCCTTCAGCCGTCCCGACGCCTCCTGGCCGAAGGCGTACCGGGAGGATGGGTTGCCCCACTCCTCCGTCATGGCGGTCACAGCCGCCTGAGCGGCCTCCGGCCGGGTCTGTGTGGTGGCGGCATTGTCCAGATAGTGAAACATGGTTCTGATTTCCCCTGACGATCAAGTATTTTCATAATATGCCCACTTCTGCGGAAAGTCAAGAAATCCCGCCTGCTCCGGCCTGACAGAAAGCGCCCCAGTCCTTCCTCCAGAGGAGAAGGACTGGCACTGCCTTGCCCCTTTCCCAAATTCGTCCATTTGATAAAATATTCCTCCGGTCAGAGAGCGGGCTTTTGACCGGGCGGTAAAGATTCCGTGACCAAAGTGTGAAGGTTGGGGAAAATTCCTTGACGGCGGAGGCGGATGTGGCTATGATAGCCCCAATCACTCCAGAGCGGAGTGAGAGACCCAAGGCCATCGTGGAAAAGGAGGAAACGATGAAAAAGCTAGTACCTGTATTTTGTGCCGGAGCCCTGCTGTTTAGTCTGGCCGCCTGCGTCGGAGGCGAGACGCCGACAGGGAGCGCGTCCGGGAGCCCGGACCCCGGCACCTCCGCCCAGGAGCCGGCAGGCTCCCAGTCCTCCGCCGGCAGTTCCAGTCAACAGGCGGACGGCACGGCCGGCGGGAGCCAGGCCCAGCCCCAGGGGACAGAGTACACCCTGTACATCGGCATGGATGGGACATTTCAGGAATACCCTATGACCTATGAAGGGGAGCTGGACGAGCAGGGCCTGGTGCCCGCGGAGGCCATGATCGCCGGTATGGCGGAGCTCACCGGCTGGAACCTGGATCTGGCGGACGAGATCACCAGCGGTCCGGGCGGCATGACGGTGTCTTTTGCCGACACCTGCTCCATCTTTACCGGTCCGCCGGACCCCCAGAAGGAGGAGTTCCACGTGTATGACGCGGGGGAGCTGGCGGCCACCATCCTGGACAGCATCCAGCATACCCTCCAGTACAACTTTGTGGACCCGGAGAAGGGGGAGCCCTCTTCCCTGGACATCTACTACTGTGACGCCGCCGGGGAGAGCATCACCATCCCAGGCCTGGACGTGACCATCCCCATGGACACCCCTTACTCCGGGCTGGCGATGGCATGAGACGGTCGAAAAAGCGGCAAAGCCGCTTTTTCGAGAAAGATGCAGTCTGCCGCGCGCAGGCGCGAACTCTGCGAGGCTTTTTTCGGCAAACTGAGGCTCCCTGTCTCCCCCTTTGGGAACAGGGAGCCTCTTTTCTTTTTTATGCATGGGTCCATCCCATCGTTTCATGGAAAGTAAGCGGACGGTCCCTTGCACTTTTGGAAGGACTGTTTTATAATACGCATAGAAACGCTCCGGCCGCGGGAAGAGAGAGAAGGACCTGCGACCGGAAATCGAAGAAGAAGGAGAACGTCATGACAGCCAGTGAGAAAAAGCAACTGATGGCCAACGCCTGCAAGGTGCGCATGGGCGTCATCGAATCCACCTATGGCGCCAAATCCGGCCATCCCGGCGGAAGCCTGTCCGCCTCGGACCTGTTTACCTATCTGTACTTCCGGGAGATGAAGGTGGACCCCGCCGACCCCAAGTGGGAGGAGCGGGACCGCTTCGTCCTTTCCAAGGGACACACCGCCCCCGGCCTGTACGCCGCCCTGGCCCTGAAGGGCTTCTTCCCCTGGGAGGAGCTGAAGACCCTGCGCCACATCGGCAGCCGCCTCCAGGGACACCCCAACATGAACGAGACCCCCGGCGTGGACATGTCCACCGGCTCCCTGGGCCAGGGCGTGTCCGCCGCCGCCGGCATGGCCCTGGCCGCCAAGTACCAGGGGAAGGACTGCCGGATCTACACCCTGCTGGGTGACGGCGAGATCGAGGAGGGCCAGCCCTGGGAGGCCTTCATGTTTGCCCACCAGTATAAGCTGGACAACCTGTGCGTCATCATCGACAATAACAACCTGCAGATCGACGGGAAGATCACCGACGTGATGAGTCCCTACCCCATCCCGGAGAAGCTGCGGGCTTTCGGCTTCCAGGTCCGGGAGATCGACGGCCACGACTTCGAGCAGATGGAGTCCGCCTTTGACGAGGCCAGAGCCACCAAGGGCGTCCCCTTCGCCATCATCATGACCACCATCAAGGGCAAGGGGGTCTCCTTCATGGAGGACGTGGCAGGCTGGCACGGTAAGGCCCCCAACGACGAGGAGTACAAGACCGCCATGGACGAGCTGAAAGCCCGCCTGGCAGAAGTGGAGGGGATGTAAGATGGCAGATGTGAAGAAGATCGCGACCCGGGACAGCTATGGCAGCGCGCTGGCTGAGCTGGGCGCCTCCCATCCCGACCTGATCGTGTTCGACGCCGACCTGGCCGGCGCCACCAAGACCGCCGTATTCAAGAAGGCGTTCCCCGACCGCCACTTTAACTGCGGCATCGCCGAGGCGGATATGATGTCTGCTGCCGCCGGCGCCGCCGCCATGGGACTGGTCCCCTTTGCCTCCAGCTTCGCCATGTTTGCCGCCGGCCGCGCCTTTGAGCAGGTTCGCAACTCCATCGGCTACCCCCACCTGAATGTGAAGATCGGTGCCACCCACGGCGGCATCTCCGTGGGCGAGGACGGGGCCTCCCACCAGTGCTGTGAGGACTTCGCCCTGATGCGCACCATCCCCGGCATGGTGGTCATGTCCCCCTCCGACGACGTGGAGGCCCGGGCCATGGTGAAGGCGGCCTATGAGCATGAGGGCCCCGTGTACATGCGCTTCGGCCGCTCCGCCGTGCCGGTGTTCCACGAGGAGGATGGCTTCACCTTCCAGATCGGCAAGGGCGAGGTGCTCATGGACGGCTCCGACGTGGCTATCATCGCCACCGGCCTGCTCTCCTATGAGGCGCTGGAGGCGGGCAAGGCCCTGAAGGAAGCCGGGATCAGCGCCCGGATCATCAACATGGCCACCATCAAGCCTCTGGACGAGGAGCTGGTGCTGAAGGCGGCCCAGGAGTGCGGAAAGATCATCACCTGCGAGGAGCACTCCGTCATCGGCGGCCTGGGCGAGGCGGTGTGCGCCCTGCTCAGCGAGAAGTGCCCCACCCTGGTGCGCCGCATCGGCGTCAACGACGAGTTCGGACACTCCGGTCCCGCCGCCGACCTGCTCAAGCAGTTCGGCCTGAGCGCGGAGCATATCGTGGAGGTCGCCAAGGACTTCTGCGGCAAATAAGCGGACGGCGGCCCCCTGTTCCCCCTCGGGACAGGGGGCTTTTATTGGGCAAAAATATAATTATCGCCAGATAGTGATCATTGCGCCATAGCATTTGCTGTGATCGAGAAAATCGCAATAGCAATAATTTGAAAGGAGCGATTATGGCAAAGCTGATACAGGACCTCAGCATCGGCGGGAACCTGCGGAAACTGCGGGAGGCCCGGGGGCTGACCCAGGAGGATGTGTGCGCCAGGATGGCACAGCTTGGCAGACCCATGCTCCAGTCCGCCTATTCCCAGATCGAGACCGGGCGGAGAAATCTGTTCGTCAGCGACTTGATCGCCCTGAGGACCGTGCTGAACGCCCAGTACGACGATTTTTTCCGGGGGCTGGTGCCCATCGACCGGTACAAGGATGAGACGCAGACGTGAGAAAACCAGGTGCCGCCCCGGGGGGCGGCACCTGGTTTTTTAGTCTTAAAAGGGACCTTTGTCATTTTGCCCGCAGCATCCGGCTGGCGTTGAGGATGGCCAGGACCGAGACGCCCACGTCGGCGAAGACGGCCCACCACATGCCCACATAGCCCAGAGCGGACAGGACCAGCACCAGCCCCTTCACCGCCAGGGCGAAGACGATGTTCTGACGGACGATGGACAGGGTCTTGCGGGCGATGCGCACCGCCTGGGCCAGCTTGGAGAGGTCATCGTCCATAAGCACGATGTCCGCCGCCTCGATGGCCGCATCAGAGCCCAGCGCTCCCATAGCCACACCGATGTCCGCCCGGGAGAGGACGGGGGCATCGTTGATGCCGTCCCCCACAAAAACAAGATTTTCCTTGGGCTGCTTCTGGGCCAGCAGGCGCTCCACCTGGTCCACTTTGTCTCCGGGCAGCAGCTCGGCGTGGAACTCATCCAGACCCAGCTCCCGGGCCACGCCCTCGGCGGCGCTCTGGGCGTCGCCGGTGAGCATGACCGTGCGGCGGACTCCGGCGGCCTTCAGGTCAGAAAGGGCCTGGGCGGCCTCCGGCTTGGGTTGGTCGGAGATGACGATGTGACCGGCGTATTCCCCATCCACCGCCACGTGGATGATGGTGCCCATGTGGCGGCAGCGGTCCTCAAAGGAGATCTGGAACTGGTCCATCAGTTTCTGATTGCCGGCCAGCACGGTCCTGCCATCCACCACGGCCTGGACGCCCCGGCCGGCGATCTCCTTGACGTCGGTGACCCGGGCCGGGTCTGGGGCGGGCCGGCAGGCGGCCTGGATGGACAGAGAGATGGGATGGGTGCTGAAATGCTCCGCCAGGGCGGCCAGCTCCAACAGTTCCTGTTCGCTGAGCTGCTGGGGGTGGATCACCGTGACCTCGAAGGTGCCCCGGGTGAGGGTGCCGGTCTTGTCAAAGACCACGATGCCTGCCCGAGCCAGGGCCTCCAGGTAGTTGCTGCCCTTCACCAGAATGCCATGCTTGGAGGCCCCGCCGATGCCGCCGAAGAAGGACAAGGGGGACGGAGATGACCAGGGCGCAGGGGCAGGAGACCACCAGGAAGTTCAGCGCTCTGGGGACCCACACGCCCCAGCCTCCCTCAAGCAGCAGGGAGGGGATAACGGCCAGGGCCAGGGCGGCAAAAACCACGGCGGGGGTGTAGTACCGGGCGAACTTGGTGATGAAGTTTTCTGCCTTGGCCTTCTTTTCGCTGGAATTCTCCACCAAGTCCAGGATCTTGGCCACGGTGGATTCCCCAAAGGGCCTGGTGACCCGGACATGGAGCAGGCCGGACAGGTTGACACAGCCGCTGATCACCTCGTCCCCGGCGGCTACGTCCCGGGGAAGGGATTCCCCGGTGAGGGCGGCGGTATCCAGCGCGCTGTTTCCCTGGGTGACTATGCCATCCAGGGGGACCCGCTCGCCGGCCTTGATGACGATGGTGTCACCCACCGCCACCTCATCCGGGTCCACCTGGACCAGCTGGCCGTCCCGTTCCATATTGGCATAGTCAGGACGGATGTCCATCAGGGCGGCGATGGACTGCCGGCTGCGCCCCACAGCCACGCTCTGGAAGAGCTCGCCCACCTGATAGAAGAGCATGACGGCCACGGCCTCGGGGTACTCCCCGCAGCCGAAAGCGCCGATGGTGGCGATGGACATGAGAAAGTTTTCGTCAAAGACCTGGCCGTTTCGGATGTTCTTCACCGCCCTCCACAGTACATCCCAGCCGATAACAGCATAGGGGATGAGGTAGAGCAGGAGAAGGACCACCCCCTGGGCGGGGACGGTGTAGAGGAGCAAAAAGAGGACGGCGCTGATTAGGATGCGGGAGAGCATTTTTTTCTGCTTTTTTGTCATGGCGGTTCCCTCCAGAGTCGGGGACAGAGGGGAAGCTCCCCTCTGTCCTGTTTTATTTCACCAGGATCTCGCAGTCAGGCTCCACTTTTTTGCAGACCCTGACTGCCTCCTTCACGATCTCATCAAAGCGGGCGTCATCCCCCTCGATGGTCATCTTCTGGGCCATAAAGCTGACGGAGGCAGCGGTGACGCCGTCGATCTTCTGGACGGCGGCCTCCATTTTGGCGGCGCAGTTGGCACAATCCAGGTCTACCAGTTTGAACGTCTTTTTCATCTTCAACACTCCTCAAAACTTTTGATGGGTCATGGTCTCATTACCGCCGAGTCTACCGGGATACAGCTGGACGGGACGGAACACGGTTGGAGGGAGGCACCGCCCCCTCCAGAAAGGCGCAGCAGGCTGGCACGGCGGTCTCCTCCGCCACCGCCCGGCGGTCCCCCTCTTCGGCCAGGGCATAGGCAAACGTGATCCGCAATGAAAGAAAGCCACCGCTCACTCTTCCACGTGTTCCATCCCCTGGCTGATGATGCGGCAGACGTGCTCGTCGGCCAGGGAATAATAGAGGGTCTTGCCATCCCGGCGGAATTTGACCAGCTTGCTGCTCCGCAGGACCCGCAGCTGGTGGGAGATGGCGGACTGGGTCAGTCCCAGCAGATCAGCGATGTCGCACACGCACAGCTCGGACCGGAGCAGGGCGTAGAGGATCTTGATCCGGGTGGAATCCCCGAAGATCTTGAACAGGTCGGCCAAGTCGCTGAGCACCTCATCCGGCGGCAGGACCTGACGGACCTGGTCCACCGCGCCCTGGTGCACCTGGGTGATCTCACAGTGATCGACGAATTCCATAGCGGTCTCCTTCCTAACGATTAAACATATGAGCGCTTGTTCATATATTATACTATGACAAGGGATCCCATTTGTCAAGAGGAATTTTTAAATTTTCCAAATACCGGTGGAGATTTGGAAAAAAGGCTGATATAATGAGGGCTGCCCCCGAAAAAGGGCCAAAAACGGACGCCGGGGACAGAATGACGGAGAAAAGGAGCATGTTCCATGAATGAGATGTTGAAGCTGATGCACGACCGACGCAGCACCCGGGCCTACCGTCCCGAGCCGCTGCAGGAGGCGGTGATCCAACAGATCCTGGAGGCCGGCCGTTTCGCGCCCAGCGGGATGAACAAGCAGCTGAACCATTTTTATGTGATCACGGATCCAAATTATTTGGCAGACCTCACCGCTCTGGTCAGCCGCAAGATGGAGAACTACCGGGACAAGGACTTCCGCTATGGAGCCCCGGTGCTGGTTCTGGTGACCAACCAGAAGGAGAGCACCACCTGCGTCCAGGACGCCTCCTGTGCCATGGAGAACATGATGCTGGCCGCCTTCTCCTTAGGAGTAGGCTCCTGCTGGATCAACCAGCTCTACCGCACCCGGGAGGACCGGGAGGTCCAGGAGAAGCTGGCGGAGATCGGCGTGACGCCGGAGGAGATGCCGGTGGCCGCACTGGCCCTGGGCTGGCCCGCCGTGGACTTCCCCGGCCCCCGGGAGAAGACCGGGAACCTGGTGTCTTGGGTCCGCTGAGGCGGGGAACAAAAATTTTTCAGATCAGGGGGAACTTTTTGGGCAGGACCGTCGTCCAATGTAGGGTAAGACGATCCCAGGCGGATCGATCCCCCTAAAAAGGAGTTTGATCTGAAATGATGAAGCATCGCACCTTTGCCCTGTTTTTGGCCCTTGGCCTTTCCCTCTCCCTGCTCTCTGGCTGCGGCCCCAAGGAGAACGGCAGCACCTCCCAGCCTGGCGGCAGCACCTCCTCCAGCCAGGGGAGCCCCGACGCCTCCCAGCCCGACGTTTCCCTGCCGGATGCCAGCGCCCCGGACACGAGCGCACCGGGGGAGAGCGCACCGGAGGCCCCCCAGCCTCCGGTGGACGAGCCGGAGGCGGTAGCGGCGCTGGCGCTGGATAAATCCGACTTTTCCCTGTTCAAGGCCGGGAGCAGCTATCAGCTGAAGGCCACAGTGTCCGGGGTGGATGCCCCCAAGGTGACCTGGACCTCCAGCGATGAGACGGTGGCGGCCGTGTCCCAGGACGGCACCGTCACCGCAGTGGCCCGGGGCACAGCCACCATCACCGCCGCTGTGGAGGGGACGGAGCTGCGTGCCTCCTGCACCGTCCGCTGCAAGCTGCCGGAGGATCAGCCCGTTTCCGGCGGCGGGAACAGCTCCTCCCAGGGGAGCGGGAATGGAGGCAGCTCCTCCCAGGCGCCCGCGGCGGACCAGGCAGACCTGTCCGCTTTTTATACCCAGCTGTCCGGGGACTATGAGTTCCCCTCCTTCATGCAGCAGGCCGACCAGGAGCTGATGGAGATCTTCTACCCCGGCCTGAGCGCCGTCTCCTCCCAGCAGATGCTGGTCTATGTGAACCAGATGAGCATGAACATGGGGGAACTGGCCCTGATCGAGGTTACGGACAGCAAGGACGTGGATGGGGTGAAGGCCATCCTCCAGGCCCGGATCGATGACATGATCAACGGCGGCGCCTGGTATCCCGAGCCCACCCGTATCTGGACCGAATGCTCCCGGGTGGTGTCCAACGGAAACTACATTTTGATGGTGGTCCATGAGCAGTGCGATGCCATCGTAGACGACTTCAACGCGCTCTTTTGAATCTGAAGCACCCATTCCGCAGGCGGGCGAGCTTTCGCCCGCCTGCGCTTTGAGGAGGACTCTCTTATGGTATTTTCCACCCCCCTGTTTCTGTTTGTCTATCTGTCACTGACCTTGCTGCTCTACTATGCGGTCCCGCTGAAGGGGCGGAATTTGGCTCTTCTGGCGGTAAGCCTGTTCTTTTATGCCTGGGGCGAGCGGATCTATGTGGTCATCATGGTAGCTTCCACCCTGATCGACTACACCCATGGGATGCTGGTGGAGCGATGTAAGGCCCGGGGCAACGACCGAGGCGCCCGCTGGGCGGTGGCGTCGTCGGTGTTTTTCAACCTGGCGCTGCTGGGCTTTTTTAAATACTGGGACTTTTTGGCCGCCTCCTTTCAGGCGGTGGGGCTGAACTTCATGCCGGTCCTGAACGTCCATCTGCCCATCGGCATCTCCTTTTACACCTTCCAGACCATGAGCTACACCATCGATGTCTACCGGGGGGACGCCCGGGCCCAGCGGTCGCTGGTCAACTTCGGCACCTTCGTTACCCTGTTCCCCCAACTGATCGCCGGCCCTATCATCAAATACAAGGATCTGGGAGATCAGATCGACAGCCGGACCTGCACCGTGGAGAAGTTTGCCTCTGGCGTCCAGATGTTCGTCATCGGCCTTGGAAAAAAGGTGCTCATCGCCAACAACGTGGGCATGCTGTGGGAGAGCTACAAGGCCATGGCGCCGGGGGACCTGACCGTGGCCGGGGCCTGGCTGGGCGTGCTGGCCTTTGCCATCCAGATCTACTTTGACTTCTCCGGCTATTCGGATATGGCGGTAGGCTTGGGACGGATGCTGGGCTTTGAGTTCATGCGCAACTTCAACTATCCCTATATCTCCAGGAGCATCACCGAATTCTGGCGGCGGTGGCACATCTCTCTGTCCACCTGGTTCCGGGAGTACCTGTATATTCCTCTGGGGGGCAACCGCTGCTCCAAGGGGCGGTGGGTCCTGAATCTGTTCCTGGTGTGGGCGGCCACCGGCATCTGGCACGGGGCCAGCTGGAACTTCGTGCTCTGGGGATTGTACTTTTGGGTACTGCTGCTGGTGGAGAAATTTGTCCTGCTCCGGTGGCTGAAGCGGGCCCCCGGTGCGGTAGGCCACCTCTACACCCTGTTTTTTGTGCTGGTGAGCTGGACCATCTTCGCCATCGAGGACTTCGGACAGCTGGGGGAGTACCTGAAGGTGATGTTCGGTCTGGGAGGCGTGCCCCTGATCGATGGGGCTTTCAAGTACTACGCGGCCAACTATCTGCCGGTCCTCTGCATCTCTGCCCTGGCGGCCACCCCGCTGGGGGCGGCGGTCTACCGCAGGCTGAATGTCCGCACGGCCCATATCCTGGGGGCGGTACTGATCCTGGCAGGGCTGTTGTTGTGCACTGCCTATCTGGTGGACGGGACCTATAACCCCTTCCTGTACTTCCGGTTCTGAGGAGGAGATATCATGACCAAAGCGTACAGCATTTTTCTCACCGTGCTCTTCACGGTGTTCATCGGGGGCGTCCTGGTGATCAGCGCCCTGCTGCCCAAGGAGGAGTTCTCTGAGATGGAGAACCGCTTCCTCCAGAAGCCGCCGGAGCTGAGCATAGAGACCGTGAAAAATGGGAAATTCATGGAGAATGCAGAGAAGTATGTCAGCGACCACATCGCAGGCCGGGACCTCTGGGTAGCCGCAAAGGCGTGGGGGGAGCGGCTCAGCGGCAAGCAGGAGAACAACGGGGTCTATTTTGCGGCCCAGGACACCCTGATCAACCGAGTGGAGGAGCCTGACGGGGAGACCTGGGAGCAGCTAGACCAGAATCTGGAGTATCTGGACCAGCTGGTGAGCAACGCCGGGGTGCCGGTTTACTTCGGCCTGATCCCCTCCGCCGCCCAGGTGTGGCACGACCGGCTCCCTGACGGGGCCCCCACTGCCGACGAGGCGGCCATCATCGAGACCCTTTACAGCCGGACCGCGGCCCGCACGGTGGATCTGCTCTCCGTCCTCTCCGCCCACAGCGGGGAGGAGCTCTACTACCGCACCGACCACCACTGGACCAGCCTGGGCGCCTATTACGGCTACACCGCCCTGATGGAGGCCATGGGGATGGAGCCGGTGGATCTGGCGGACTATGAGAGGACGACTGTGACCGACCAGTTCTATGGGACCATCTTCTCCGCCTCCGGGGTGCGCTGGGTGGCCCCGGACCGGATCGACACCTACATCCCGGCGGATGGGGTGAAGGTGACCTCCTATTTTGACGGGACCCCATCCCAGGGAAGCCTCTATGTGGACAGCTATCTGGAAGTAAAGGACAAATACTCCTACTTTCTGGGGGGTGTCCAGCCCCTGTGCGTGGTGGAGACCGGCCTGACCGACGCCCCCCGCCTGCTGCTGATCCGGGACTCCTACTCCGACAGTCTGACCCCCTTCCTGACTCAGAGCTTCTCCCAGATCCACCTGTTTGACCCCAGGTATAACCTGAGCAGCATCCAGGGCTATATCCAGGACAACGGCATTGACGCGGTGGCGGTGCTGTACAGCATCCCCAACTATATCGCCGATGAGTATCAATTCGTGCTGTCCCGCTGATGCCCGGAAGAAAAGGGCACATGAAAATTTGGAAAAACGATTGTAATTTTCCAAAGAATCGTGTACACTAGAGACACGAATCACCGGAAAAGGAGGCATCCCGTTTATGAAGGTCGCCCGTTTCGTACTGAAGATCGTGGCCCTGTCGCTTACCACCGCCGCCGTGGTATGCGCGGTCATCGCCTACTGGGATAAGGTGGCGGAGTTCTGCGGCTGCGCCGGAGAGAAGCTGAGAAAGAAAACCGGCTGTCCCTCCGAGTATGACGACTACGTAGAGGAGTAAAGAACATCGGCTGAACTTTTCAAGTTCAGCCGATCTTCTTTTGCGCTTGGGAGGGGGCGCATGGCGTGCACACCCCACGGCGGCATTGCGCCTGCCCTGGCAGAACAGGGGGCGGTAGGAAGCTGGCGGGCTCGCAATGCGCGCCCCTACGAAGTGACTGAAGGTGCCATATAAGGGCGGCTCCCAGAGCTGCCCTCAAGCCCCTCCCCCCCCCCCCCCTCCTGGGGAAGGTGGCACGGCGTGAGCGGTGACGGATGGGGGGCCTTTCCCCGCGCCGGACCGAAACCGGCGTGAAGGACCAAGTCTGTCCCTGCGCGAGCATCAAGAGAGGACAGTCCTGTAAGACCATGTCCCCGTGACGTCCTGCAAAAAACAAAATACTCTCTTCCTCCGCCGCGATAAAAGTCCGGTTTATAGGACTTCTTTTCCGCTATACTGAGAGCACAGAAAACGGAAAGGAGCAAGACAGTATGGATTATAACATCGTATGGGTAAGGGGCCACGTGGAGGTCTACGACTGGGCCGGCCGGTTTTGCTTCTCGGCCGACAATGAACGGGAAGCGCTGGAGGAGCTGGAGCTGACGGCGTAAAAATCACAGTAAAAGAGGCTGTCCATACCCCGGCGGGATGGACAGCCTCTTTTATTGCATGGGTGCAGGGCCGGACAACACCTCAGGAGTCGATGAAGCTGCGGATACGCAGCTTCACCCCCAGCTCAGCGGCGATCTGCCTGCAGGTCTCGATCTCCTCCGAGCTCTTGTCCTTGTCCACAATGGTAAGCACCACATGGGGGACATACCGGGTGGCCTCCCGGGCAAAGTCCAGCATAGCCTGATAGGCCGCCTCTCCCTGAGCAGGATGGCACAGAGCCGTATATTCTGCAGCAGTGACCGCATTGAGGGAGATGGAGAGAGTGTCGATGCGGCCCTTCAGCTCGGGCACCACGTCCCGCCCGAGGATCAGGTTGGCGTGGCCGTTGGTATTGATGCGCACAGGTGGCAGCCTTCGGCCGAAACGCTCCTTCAGCTGGTCTACCAGCCAGAGGATATCGTCCAGGCGGTAGGTGGGCTCCCCATAGCCGCAGAAGACGATCTCCCGGTAGGAGCAGACGTCCCGGCTGAGGAAGCTGTCCAGCGCCTCCTTCCGGGTGGGCTCCCGTTCCAGCCAGAGGGAGTCCTCCGTATAAATGGAGCCTTCCTTCCGGCCGTGACGCAGGCAGAATTCGCAGTTGCAGTTGCACTTGTTGGTGAGATTCACATAGAGGGCGTCTTCATACTCGTAGGTTATGGTCATGAGAAAACATCCTTTTTTTAAAATAGCCCAGGGGCCGCCGTTCTGGCGGCCCCTGCTTGATGCGTCACCTTAGGAAATGCCAAAAAACCGCCGGCCATTTTCCAGCGTCACCGCAGCGACCTCCTCCGGGGGGACCCCCTTCACCTGGGCGATGGCCTCTGCCACCAGATGGACATAGCCGGAGTCGTTCCGCTTGCCCCGGAAGGGCTCGGGGGTCAGATAGGGGGAGTCAGTCTCGATCATGATCCGGTCCATAGGGAGCCAGTCGATGACCTCCAGGGCCTTTCGGGCGTTCTTGTAGGTGATGACTCCCGTAAAGGAGAGCATCCACCCAAGCTTGACCAGCACCTTGGCATCCTCCAGGCTGCCGGAATAGCAGTGGTACACCCCGGTGACCTGGGGATGCTCCCGCACGATGGAGAGGCAGTCCTGGTGGGCCTCCCGGTCGTGGACGATAACGGGCAGGCGGAGGGACTGTGCCAGCTCCAGTTGGCGGTGGAACACGTTCTGCTGGAGAGCCCGGGGCGGGTTGTCCTTCCAGTAGTAATCCAGGCCGATCTCTCCGATGGCCCGCACCTTGGGGCGGGAGGCCAGCTGCCGCAGCTCCAGCAGGGTCCCCTCCCCCCATTCTCCGCAGTCGGAGGGGTGGACCCCCACCGCGGCGTAGACATGGGGAAATTCCTCTGCCAGGGCCACTGCGGTGCGGGAGCTCTCCAGGTCGCAGCCCGGGTTGACGATCAGCTCCACCCCCTTCTGGGGCATAGAGGCCAGAAGTTCCTTCCAGTCGGCGTTGAAGGCCCCGGAGTCGTAGTGGGCATGGGTATCAAAATACATGAAATGATTCCTTATTCAGCGGTAAAGTACACCACATACAGATCACCGACGGACTCATCCTCATAGTACTCCTCAAAGCCGAGAGCAAAGTCCTTCTGATCAGAGGGGACCTCAAAGACCAGAGAGCCTTCCGCACTGCCGGCAATGGGAATCTCATACTCATCAGCCAGTTGGGACTCACAATACTGGTTCAGAGGATAGGCAAAGTCCTCATCTCCGTCACCCCAGGCGATCATAAAATCATATTGTCCCATTGGCATGGAATAAGTCTCGGTGTTCTTGATAGTCAAATCGGCCACCACCAGCTTATAGCCGTCCTGGGCAGTGTAACCCTCATGATCGGCGGAGGCCACGGCGCTGTTGACTGTAAAATCAAAGAAAGCGGTGGAAATGGTATCGCCTACATGGTAGGTGCCGTCGCTGCTGCTGGCACTGCCGCCGGAGGAGCTTCCCCCCTCCATGCCGGGGATGGAGCCGCAGGCGGAGAGCAGGAGCAGAATGCTTGCCATAAGGGAAAAAACGATTCTCTTTCTCATAATTACAACACCTCAATTTAATACGTCGTTGCGGGGGGAGGATACTGCGCTCATTATACCAGAGGAAGAGAGGGAACGCAAGCATGAACGGGAGAAAGAGAAGATGCTCAAAGTGCTTCCGATAAGTTTAATTTGGAATATTCCTCATCGCTGACCGGCTCACACCATTCATTGCGGGTGCCTTCCCCTGGGACCTCCACTGCCAGATGGATGAACCAGCTGTCCGCTTCCGCCCCATGCCAGTGTTTGACGCCTGCTGGGATATGGACCACGTCCCCGGCACGCAGCGCGCGGGCGGGCTGCCCTTCCTCTTGGTACCACCCCCGGCCGCCAGTGCACAGCAGGATCTGTCCCCCTCCTTTGGAGGCATGGTGGATGTGCCAGTTGTTACGGCAGCCGGGCGCAAAGGTTACGTTGCCGATGGCTACTCCCTGGGTGGAGAGCATATTCAGATAGCTCTGTCCCACAAAATACTGGGCAAAGGCAGTATTCTCACCGCCGCGTTCAAAAATTGTGTGAATGATCTCATGTTTCATAGGGATGTCCTCCTGCATTTTATCCAGTTCCAGGTTTAGTCTGGCCGGGACTGCTGCGACTGGAGATGACGGAGCAGATGCTCCTTGGTCATCAGCCCCTGATCGTACCGTTCGATTTTGTCATTCAGCCGGTCCAGAGAGCGCTGCATCTCCGCCATCCGCTCCACAAGCTGATCGCGCTGTTCTATCAGCAGAGCCTTGCGGGCACCAATGGTCTCATCCCCCTGCTGGAACAGGGCGACATATTCGATCAGAGCCTCGATCTGTACCCCGGCGGAACGCATGCACTTCATCAGCTCGACCCACTGGCAGGACTCTGTATCGTAGTCTCGTATCCCGCTTTTATTACGGGGAACAGGGGGAACTAGGCCGATTCGTTCATAATAGCGCAGTGTATCTGCGGACAGCTCATATTTTTTGCTGACCTCCGCAATAGTCATAGAAACCGCCTCCTGCTGCAATTAGACAGCGGCTCACGCAGGACCGCTTGATAACAGATTAGCACCTGGAGTCCACTCCATGTCAAGTACCCCCTGAAAATTTTTTGATCCATGGCTGCTGAGAACTGCCGGCAAAGCAGGGGGGTATCCCGGAGGGAAGTGCCGCAGCGGTGAAATGTAAAAAAGCAAAATGTCTACCAAAAGTCTACCAAAAAAGGGCGGCAGGGGCCTGGAGTTTCAGGGCCTCGCCGCCCCTTCTGTTTTCGTGTGTCTACCAAATGTCTACCAGGGAAACTTTTTAGGCGTGATCCCAGAGATTTTTCTCCTGATCTCCCCCTTTTTATAACCAATTCCTCCTGTGTCAGAAGTGTTGTACAGGCATAGTGGGCCGAAATGTTCTGGAAAAGGCCCGGTTTGTCAGAAAACAGCGACTTTTGTCAATATAAAAAGGAGGAATATCCAATGAGAAACCTGAAGCGTGCTCTCAGCCTGGCTCTGGCTTCCGTTATGCTCCTGGGCATGATGGTCGTGGGTTCCAGCGCTAAGGGCCTTGACGACTTCAGCGACAACGCTGAGATCGTCAACAAGGACGCCGTGGCGGTCACCTCTGCCATCGGCCTCTTTGACGGCTACGAGGACGGGTCCTTCGGCCCCGAGAACGTAGTCACCCGCGCCGAGATGGCGGTCATCATCACCACCATGCTCTACGGCGCTGGGTTCAACGTGACTCAGTTCGCTGAAACCAGCGTGTTCACCGACGTCCCCGCCTGGGCGGAGGGCTACGTGAACCTGTGCTCCAGCCTGGGCATCGTGGCCGGCGTGGGCGACGGCAAGTTCGACCCCAACGCCACCGTAACCACCGCGCAGGCCGTGCTGATGCTGTGCCGCGCCCTGGGCTACTTCCAGAACGCCGCTGACTTCGGCGACAACTGGATGCTGGCCGCCACTGCCAAGGGCACCGCTCTGGGCCTGTACGGCGACCTGAAGCTGACCGCCAACGAGGGCCTGACCCGCGACAACGTGGCCGAGCTGGTGTTCAACGCCCTGACCAAGGCCGTGCCTGTCCAGTACAACGAGCTGCTGGGCGTGTACTACAACGAGAACAAGGGCATCGTGTACTCCCTGACCTTCTACTACACCGATACCCTGGGCTACAAGAACTTTGACCTGGTCTACAAGACCGGTGAGGAGACCACTTATGGCCGTCCCGCCACCACCTGGGGCACCGGTTCTTATCGGGTGCAGACCAACACCACCGCCGGCAACGACAACTACGGCCTCAATGAGGACGGCAGCCTGATCCCCGGTCAGGTGAAGATGCTCGCCTCCGACGAGATCATCACCATCGCCGATGAGCCTGATTACGTCTATACCGGCGCCACCGAGGAGAAGGCCCTGTACAAGGATCTGGGCCGCGGCATCATCACTTCCTATGCCTGGACTGTCTACGTGGATGGCCATCTGGATACCGTTGACTATGACAAGAATGACGATGGAGATTATGATGATGTCGATGAGTCCTATGTGACTCGCCCCGGCAACAATTCCAGCGACTACATCTACACCGACAGCGGCATGGTGACCGAGATCTACGTTGACTCCGCCAATGAGACCGTCACTGTGGTCTGCTACTACAACTACATCGGCCAAGTCAGCCGCGTCCGTGACGATGCCGACGGCAAGTATGTCCAGCTGACCAACATCACCTATGACGGCGGCAGCTACGATGACATCAACTCTGCTCTGACCGACGTGGGTACTGAGCTGGATACTAAATTCTACACCGATGCCTTTGCGGAGGACGCTTATGTGGTGTTCACCGTGGATTGTGACGACCGTGACGGCAGCGACTACGACGCTCACGTCGCCACCATGGCCGCTCCTGAGACCGCTGACGGCACCGTGAAGGCTGTCAGCCAGGACCCCAAGTATGACACCGGCAACTATATCGAGCTGGACTCCACCAAGTACGTGTACAGCGAGGTCTCTGCCAAGGATCTGGACAACAATGACATGACTGCCGACCCCGCTCTGGAGACTGAGTACCGTCTGTACCTGGATCCCAACGGCTTCGTGGTGGGCTTCGCCGCTCTGGAGGACGTGTCTAAGAACTACGTCTATGTGATCGACGCCAGCGAGTCCACCGGCGACGTAGAGGCCAAGGTCCTGTTCCCCGACGGCACCGTGGCCAAGATCGACGTGGACGGCACCATTGAGAAGTTCAACGGCACCGGCAGTGCTTCCACTGACTTCGAGGTCAAGAACGACACCGACGCCGACAAGCTGGAGGGAGTCGTTTTTGCCTACGAGAAGAACAGCAAGGATGTCTATACCCTTACCTTCGAGACCGCTGACCAGGCTGTTGTCAATATCGAGACCGACAAGGCCAGCATCTACACCACCAGCGTGGACGATCAGGACACCACTGTCTACACGGTGGACCTGAACACTGTGTTTGCCGACCTGGATGACAAGGTGGCCTACACCGGCTATGAGGAAGTGCCCAACTATGACGGCGCCACCATCATGGTGGTGGACCACAACGGCAACGGCATGGAGGACATCGTCTTCATCGTTGACCAGGGCACCAAGTACGGCGAGGATTCCACTTACTTCTATGTGGCCGGCGCCACCGACTACAAGACTGTTAAGATCGACGGCACCCAGTACACCTACCGCACCGTCTATGTGGACGGCGAGAAGATCGACAAGGGTTCTGAGGAGCCCTTCGTGATCAAGGCCAGCGAGGATACCATCGCGACCACCGGTATCGGCCTGTACAAGGTCGTGAAGGTGGACGATCAGGGCCGCGTGCTGGAGTACACCAAGGTGGACACTGCTGACAACAAGTACCTGCCCATCGAGGAGGTCGGCAAGAACTCCGTTGTCACAAACCAGACCGCCGATGACAACAAGTCCGGAAAGTGGACTTGGAACAGCGACACCATCTGGGTCCACATCTATAACAATGGCAAGAAGGTGGAGTCCGGCGCCAAGAGCGACATCATTTTCGAGAAGACTCCTGTTGCCGGCGATGAGATCACCTATGTCTACATCGCCAAGAACGACAAGCAGCTGGCTGAGCTGATTTATGTCATCGACGGCGAGTTCACCGCTACTGTGTATGATGATGACGCTAAGGCCTCCGAGCGTGTCGGCAACATCAACGCTTTCCTGGCTACCAATGGCTACACCTCCGCTGATTTGACCACTCTGAAAACTGAGATGGAGGGTTACCTGACCAAGGACATCTCCGCCGCTGTGAAGGCCGACGTCGAGGCTGTGATCAAGGCCCTGGCCGATGCCCAGACCGCTCTGACCGCTAATCAGACCGCCGCCAAGACTGAGCTGAACTCCTACAAGGAGACTGCTCTGAACACCTATGAGGATAAGCTGACCGGAACCGAGGTCCGTGAGATCGAGGCGATCGTGTCTGCTGCCAACGCCGATATCGATGCGGCGGCCAAGAACGCCATTGACGGCATCGTGACTCAGGCGAAGTCTGATATCGATGGGAAGACCACCGGTGCTGCTGGTGCGCTGGCCGACGAGAAGAAGGTCAAGGACGCCAAGGCTGCCCTGGGCGATGTGACTCTGTCCCCCGTTGCCTCTACCTCCGCTCCTGACGCCGATGCGATCAAGGCAGCTGCCCGCTGCCGCTGATGGTGTAACCTATGCGGTTTCTGCTCCCAGCTGGGGTTCCATCACCGCCGGTGAGGAGGATACCTTTACCGCCACTGTGACTGTGACCATCACTGCTGGTGAGGCTCAGGACACGAAGGAGATCCAGGCTTCCTATGTGGCTACCGATTACAAGACCGTGAAGGACGCTGTGGACGGAATCGGCAAGGCTGTGAGTGTGGAGGTTTCTTCTTCTGGCATCGATGCTAATGCGGCTGAGACTGCTTTGAAGAGTGCTCTGGAGAGCAAATATACGGGAACTACTATTACCGCTGATATTGCTGGCAATGTGACCGGTAGCGAAGGCGATGTAGTTACCAAGAGCGCTTCCATTACTGTGGCTGTTGGGTCTGTCAATTATACGATCGATGGTGTGGTCGTCACAATTACTCTGACTGCCTGATTTCGCCTGATAAGATCACAAGTTAATTTTGCCGCCCCCGGTGACCCGGGGCGGTCCCTTCTGCCGCTCCGCAGACGCCGTTGCCTACCGCTGAAGCCCATACAGAATGAAGCTGCCGCCTTTGTTCATGGGTTCGGAGCAGAACAGCCGGATGGCACTCAAATCCTCAAACTCCGCTCCAGAGGCCAGGCCGACGCTTCCGAACCCCAAAGCTGTTTCTGTCCCGGCTGCAACCCTGCCCCAGGACCCCGTCCCAACGCTTCCAAGGGAAAGAACTCGACCTCCCCGCGGCCGTCTCCCGAAAGGAGCTGGACCCTCCAGACTGTCTCCCAGCCGGATATCTCCTCGGCCGGGACTGCTTTGGCAGTGATAGACGGCCCCGTCACCCTGTTGAGCTGGACCCGAAGTGAGGTGACGGATGGCGCACTGATGGTATAGACCAGCCGCAGGCGTGCATATTGTTCTGCCGGTATCCTGGACAGATCCAGATCCAATGAGGATGCAGAAGCGGCCAGTGTCCAGCTCCCCAGCCTTACCCAGCATAGGCTTTCGGACAGATGATGGACTTCTGCTCCCAAGGCGGCCAGCTCCGTCTTGTCGGCCTTTCCACTCTCCAGGTCGGAGATGCGCCCCTCCGCCGCCGAGAGGGCGGTCTTGTCAGCCTTCTGCTCCACCACGTTGGACAGGCTGTCCACTGCAGATCTGTCGGCCTTCTGGCCCACCTGCTCCGCCAGGGCGCGGAGCGCCCGTCCACCCTGGCGTTGTCGGAGTTGAAGTCCACCCGCTCCACCTTGTCCGCGGCCTCCCACTGGGAGAGCCCATAATACTGAGTCTGTCCGCTTGCCATAAAAATCCCTCCTGTCCTGACTGGGCCCGGCAGATCCGGACCCGCTCAAAACCGGAGGGAAAAGCTGTTTTGTGAGACGTTTCAATACAAATTATGGAAGCAAAGCGGAACTGCGCCCATTTCTGCCCCACCTGTGCGGAAGCCCCGGTATTGAGAGAGGCGGCCCGATGGCGGCAGCGCGCCTTCTCCTTCTCCTGCGGCTCCCATTTCACCCGTGCAGGGCGGACTCCTGTCCCATGGCGGTGAAGAAGGGGACGCCGAGATGGCTGTAAAGGCCAGATAGATGATGATATCCCTGGGCGCGTGGATGTCACCGATCTCAGCGCCGATGTACTTGATCACCGATCCGGATGTCCCAGCACTGGTTGGACAGACGCCCAATGCTTTCGAGATGGTTTTACTGAAGACTTATTATACCTTAAGACCTCATCATGCAGTCTACATCATACGCAAAGTACCAGACTGTAAGTAAACGAGAGCTTCATCTCCGGCTTTCCTCCAAGCATCTCTTGTACCAAATATAAAATACCGGCTGTCCTGGTAAAGCTCAGGGCAGCCGGTATTTTAATGCAGTGCCAGACCGTTCCCGGCAGGCCTCCGTACAAAAACTCAGCGGAAAATTTCTGGACTAATCTCCGAAGCGGCTTTCTACATCTGCCCACAGGCTGCAATGAGAGACTTATCATCAAAACTCATGACCTTATGAGAGGCAGGAGGCCAAGCCTGTTTCATCACCGCTCATAGGCGGCAATTCGATCTATCTTTGGCTGAGATGCGCACCCGGGAATAAACTCGGAGGAGAGAAAGGTCTCGGCCAGTCTTTCCATCAGCCGGATTCCAATGGTAAAGGCACCAAAGCAGGCAATATTTGCGTTGTTGCTCTTCCTGGCACGCTCGGCGGAGTACACGTCGGTGATCAGCGCGGCATAGGCGCCTTTTACTTTATTTGCCGCAATAGACACACCAAGCCCCGTACCACAAATCAGAATTCCGCGGTCATACTCTTTTCTGGAAACAGCTTCGGCAACTTTTATTGCAACATTTGCATAAATCGGATCATCGCTCCCAAAGTCAGTAAGCAAAAATCCTTTTTGCCCCAAGTATTGCATCAGGGCGGCTTTCGCAGACGCCGCATTTGGGTCACAGCCAACCGCAATTTTCAGCATCGCCATATTCCTTTCCTGTATGTCAGTTCTCCAGTACGGACTTCATTCCATCTGCCATGGCCTGCAGGAGAATGCAGCAGGAGGTGGCTCCGGCGTCCAGCACACCGCGGGAACGCTCTCCCAGCCGTGCCGCCCTCCCATACTTCGCCGTCAGGCCTTTCGTAGACTGCTTTCCCTGCTCCGCGACCTGCTTCATCTCCTCCAATGCTGCAGAAAAATCCGTTTGGACATTTGCTGCTTCACGGACATATTGGCAGACAGGATAAAGCGTATCGACGAGAGTCTTGTCACCGGGACGGGCGTCAACAATCTCATAAAGCCCATCCAGGCCGGAGCGGAGCATTTCACTGAATGTTTCCAGCGTAATATCCTCAACATCTTCTATGACAGAGGACATTTCCATGAAAATGGTGCCGTATATCGGCCCCATGGACCCGCCGATTTTATTCAGCAGAACAGATCCCAGATCGAACAGTCCGTCTGAAAGCGAAGTGTCTTGATCCCCCAGCTGTTCTTCGTACAAGGTAAATCCCTTGTTCATGTTCATGCCGTGGTCGCCGTCGCCGATTAGTCCGTCCACATCTCCCAGCAGCTGCTTGTTTTGCTGTATAGCGTGGACCATTGCCAATAAAATACCACGACCGTTTTTGTTTTTTACCACCGACATTTCTGTTCCCTCAATTCTGTTTGAAACCCATCGTCCAGGCATCCATATCCATCAATTCTTTCAGCTCCTCATCCAGCTTCATAACAGTCACCGTAGCTCCCATCATGTCCAGTGAGGTAAAGAAATTCCCAGCATAATGGCGATAGATCCGAATCCCCTTCTCCTCCAGGATGGATTCGATCTCATGATAGAGGACATAGACCTCCATCAAAGGTGTAGCCCCTAAGCCGGACACCAGTACGGCAACCTCGTCCCCACTCTGGAAGGGATAATCAGGCAGCACGATGTCGAGCATGCGCTTGGCCATCTGCTTCGCGCTTTCGATCGGACAAACTTCAATGCCCGGTTCCCCATGGTGCCCGATCCCGACCTCCATGGTGCCCTCTTTGATCTCGAAATTCGGATGCCCCACTGCGGGAAGAGTACATGGGGTCAGGCCGATCCCAACGCTTCTGCAGTGGTCGATCGCCTTCTGTGCCGCGGAGATGACCTCATCTAATGTACCGCCCTTTGCCGCCTTAGCTCCTGCGCATTTCCACATAAAAATCTCGCCCGCAACGCCACGGCGCTTTTCCCGCTGATCTTTTGGCGCAGATGCCACATCATCGTTTGCGACCACAGTCTTTACGGTCAGCCCTTCACGTTTGGCCATCTTGACCGCCATTTTTACATTCATGTTGTCGCCGGAGTAGTTTCCGTACAGGCAGGCGATACCCCGGCCGCCGTCAGCGGCGCGGAAAGCCTCCAGGAAAGCCAGCGCTGCCGGGGAGGAACATATCTCCCCCACCGCAGCAGCATCACACATATTTTTTCCGACATAACCGATAAAGGCCGGTTTATGCCCAGAGCCGCCCCCCGTAACGATCCCAACCTTATCCGCGATGGGCGCATCCACTGCAGCTACAACGCCTCTTGGATTTTCTTCTCCGGTTTTGACCAATTTTACGATATCACTATGGCATTTTACGAAGCCGGCAAGCATTTCATCAACAATATCGTCCGGATTGTTCATGATTCGTTGCATAATTTATCCTCCCCTTGTGTTCAATCATCAGCAGAAAGTCTGTCCCCCGTGCACAGTCATTGCCCCGCGGCAAAAATCGCAGCAGATTACATCTTCACCATAGAATCAAGCGCCTCTTGCACCCAGCGGACACGGGCATGATCCACGGTTTCCAGCAATGAGCAGTCCGCGGCTACAATCAATCCGTCGGCCCCCGCCTCCCGGACGATCTCCTTTGTGTGCTCTATAACGGCCTTACGATCTGCCAGATAGATCGGGCTGCCTTCTTTGTTATTGAAACCGCCCATGACCGCCTTTTTCTTTGTGAAATATTTGCGTCCATCCTGCAGGGATAATTTATCGGTATGGACATCCCAATGCATTGCCGCACAGGGAAAGTCCTTCCAATTTTCCAGCCTATTGGGCACTCCCCAATATCCGCACAGATGAATGATGTTATACGGAGAGAGACGATTTGCCTCCTGCACCAGTGACAGGTCATAGGGCCGGAGCAGTTCATGATAGCACGCTCCGGTAAAGCCGTTCAAATCATTATTCTGCATCGGCAGAAACATGCCGGTCACACCAGCGTCTGAGATCAGCCGGTGCATAAACTCCATTTTGAACTCGTTCACCCTGGTTATCGCCTCAAACAGGGCGGGCTCGCGCCGTTCCAAATGGTCATAGACCAGTTCATCGCTCGTAGAACTCCTCAGTGTGGACACCGGATTGAAAACATTGTAAAAAACAGCCGTTTCATCCTGAATTGCTTCCCGAAGCCGCTTGATATGGGTAAGCTGATCCTGTACAAACGGATCATCCATACTCGGCAGCGCAATGTGCCTCCAGTCACATGGGCGCTGGACATTCAGGTCGGGAAGAGCTACAAAGCCATCACACATCATTTTTATAAAGTCTTCGCCAGTCTCCCGATAAAAACGGACATGTGAATCCACAAAGTTTTCCTTTTCCATATCGGCCCCCACAAAGTGGTGCCAGAACACCATAGGCGGACGGTCCACCGGCAAACCCTGCAATGCCCGAAGGGTCCGTTCCTTACGGTCCATTTTCTCTACCTCCTTGTATCAGACCAGCACCGTTTGTGAGCTGTCCCTGCGGAAACAGCATAGAGATTGGGAATGACTGTACCTGCCGGAGCGGGATATCTGCGCTTCCGACAGGCACAGCCAAAGGATCACACACAAGAGCTATGTTGTGAATCCTTCTGTGCTTCCGACGGACAATACATAGGATTTGTGGGACTGACCTTGCAGACCTTTCTCTTCCACACTTTCAGGAAAAAGATAGAAGCGACCCAGAGGAGACCGTAAACCACAACCACGCCCAGGTAAGACCATTCCGCACCGGTCGACAACAGTACAGGTCCCAAGGAAAGCGCGGTAATTTCCACCACATGTTCAAAGGGAGTCAAGATCGCAGTATCGCTCAGAGCGGTGCTCCGGTTATTCGGATCGACTACGCGCAGCAGACAGAAGCCCGTAGCAAACGTGCCCGTGGCATAACCCCAGTTGAACAATCCGCGTTCAAACCAATCCTTGCCGATCAGATGGGGGCCGCAGAACCAGAACCACACTACCATCCAGACAGTAAAGGCCAGCATCAGCAGCAGGAAGGGGGCCGCATATTTGATGATGACGTCCACCTGGACCATCGCCAGGCTGAATACCACCACATAGTCAGAGATCAGATTGCCGAATCCGTTGATCACCTTAGGGTCCACCGAGTCGTTGACCTTCGTCGCCTGGAAAACATAGTACAAAATCAAGGACACAAAAAATGCGATCGAAAATTCAGGGAGCTCGATCCCCAGCGCTTTGCTGCCGTAAATCGTAATGATATGTGCCAGCCCGGTGGGGATCATGATAAGGGCCAAGTGCCACGCCAAGGGCTCCAACGTAATGGAGGCGATCGTCTCCTCACCAATGGAGCCGCGCTTGCCCTTGGGGATAATTCCGGTAAGGAGCTCCCGGCTGATCGTATCTGTATTCTCGATATAAGATGTATATCCCCTTTTTGTCGCCAGCTTGGTCATGATAATGCCGCCGATCAGCCCCAAAAGCATGCCGTAGGCAGCCGCTGTGATACCCAGTCCAGTAAAATCAGAGAATCCATACTTATCCAGCACCTGGCCGGCCGCAATGGCTGGGCCGGTACCGCCAAGGAAGGAGACGGGGATCAGCCACCCAAATGCAGGATGCAGGTCACCGCCGGTATGCAGACGGGAGAGAAGAAGTATGGAAAGGATCATGGGAACGGAAAACTGTACAGCCCAGTTGATCTGGCGATAGACACAGTAACCGGCAATATCCTTGGCCCGTTTTTTCCCTTCGCCCTTTTTGATCCCCAGTCCCTGGAGGCCAATGGTGGCAAAAAGGACTGTGATCAGTGCACCGGCATAGTCCCCGCACAGACTGGTCAGGGGAACGATCTTCAGGCCATAAGGTCCAACTACCCAGGCAATAAAACCAGCGATCAGGCTGACCGGGATAAAGAAGTTCTGGAGTATTTTAACATGCTCACGAATGATCTTTGCCACGAAGAGAATAACGGATACCCAAAAGAAGTCCATAATTACTGAGTAAAAATCCACAGTAGTCCCTCCCTTTCGATCAATAATTTTTTATAGATCCATCCCTTTTCTGTGTACTTCAGGCCGAGAAGATGCGGCACTTTCAATCTCTAGTGGCTGGGCAGCCGGAAGCGGTCATACCGCAGGCCGGACAAATCGGCGGCAGGCGCCTCTCCCACAGCCATCTGGGCCAGCACATATCCCGCCGCAGGGCCGATCCCGAAGCCATGTCCGGTGAATGCACAGCCCACATAGAGGCCCTCGACCTCTTCCACCGGCGAAATGACAGGGGAGCCGTCCCAGCACATATCCAGCTGTCCGCTCCAGGAGCGGATTACTTTCACGCCCTTCAAAGTGGGCATATATTCCAGGAAAAAGCGTGCGATCCGTGGTGCTGAAAAGGAGAATGTAACCTCCCTCGGGTAAGTGGCGTCATATATCTCGTAGTTGCTGTCGCCGCCGATCACCCAAGTTCCGTTGCGCTGCTGCTGGGCATAGAAGCAGCCATCCGCGGCGGAGATAAACTTGTCGGTCACGGCTGGAATGGGCTCTGTGACGAACGCCTCGGTCAGCTGAGGCAGCATAGGGACATCCAGCCCCACGGTGCGCATGATCTTTCTGGAGCCAAATCCCGCACACAGGATGACGCTGTCTGCCTCATAGATCCCGTCGTCTGTATGTACCCTGCGGATCCTTCCAGCCACCTTTTCCAGCTTGAGGACCTTGATATTGGTGATAAACTGTGCGCCCAATTCCCTTGCCCGCTTATACAGAGCAAGGGTGGTGCGCATCGGGTTTGCATGACCGTCTGTGGGACAATAGGTGGCATATTGGACCTCCGGCGATACATCAGGGATCAACTCCCGGATATCCTGGCCGTAGACCATCCTTACATCCAGCCCCAAGGAGCTGTTCTGCCGCACCAGCTCTTCCAGCGCCTCCCGATCCTTCTCTGTTTTACCAAGGCGCATATTGCCGTTCTGGATATACTCAATATCCTCTCCCAGTTCTTCACCCAGAGTGGGCCAGATATGTTTTACCCCAAACATGGCCAAAGGAAGCTCACGGTTGTCACGTCCAGACTGTCTGGCTCCGCTGCCATTGCGCCCGGATGCGCCGCAGGCAACTTCCCTGCGCTCCAGAACTGTTACCTTTACCCCTCGCTTTGCCAGATAATAGGCGGCGGCGCATCCGACGACGCCGGCTCCAATGACAATGACATCACTGGCCTTATTCATCTCTGCCACCTCCCAGAAATTTTGGATAAAATGTATCGTTTCCATAGACACCCATGGGGACCGGACGCACAGGCGACCGGGCAGTGATCACATCCGTTTCGGTGGGAGAAATGCCCAGTTCCTGTGCAATGATGGCCCGAACGGTCTTGTTGCAGCTCTGTCCCTGGCACAACCCCATGCCGGCCCGAAGGAAGCGCTTGACTTCATTCATCGTGTACATGCCGGCGTGGACCGCCCGGCGAATTTCGCCTCTTGTGATCTCTTCACAGCGGCAAATAACGACATCATCATCGGGACGAGGCTCAAATTCTCCCAGATGATAGGTCTCATCAGAAATGGAACTCATAGAATTATTTTCCCTCCTCAAATGCGTTTCCGGTATCATCTGGCGCTTCCGCTTTCCCTGGCAAAAAATCGTGCCTTTCCTGTCATGTTGGCCGGCACCTTCATCGTCAAGATCGGGGTGCGGTCATAGGGAGCCGTAATTTTCACATCCACTATCTCGGCCGGACAGACCGGCTTGCCGCTTCGGTCCAATGCGGTGCCCTTTTCTCCCTTTGCCGGCAGCGGGCGGAATTCGTAAGGCAGCGAAACGGCCCCGTATCCTGGCTCCAAGTCCTCGTTTACAAGGAAAATAGCTTGGCCGGGACATGCACTGACACACAGGCCGCAATTGATACATTCAACTTCCGGATGCACAACAGGCAGGTTCGTGATCCGGTCGCCCACCGTGATACAACGCTTGGGGCAAACATCCTGGCATGGGTTGCACGGGATATTCTGTGTACACTCTACGACCGGATGGAAGCCGCTCCCCCCGGCCTCGCAGCCCGGGAAGTTTGAGATCTCATCTTCCTCTAAATACCCCTTAGCCAGCAGGCTGGCCGACAGAGGGATCCCTTCGTCAGTCGCCGTGATCTTGGGGTTCCCCTTATTGGCCCCTGCAAACATTCCCTGACGCAGCTGATCCAGCGAGGATTGGTATAATGTGTAAAGCCTGTCGTGCTCCTCCTGGCTGATGTAGCCGGCCCGGAGGGCAGCGGCAGCCCCGGCGATGCGCCCGGAAATCATGGCCGAGCTGGCCTCCTCGATACCCGTCACATCTCCTGCGGCAAAAATGCCGGAAACACTGGTCTCTCCAAATTGATTCACTACAGGATGAACGCCGCCTTTTTGGGGGTCATCTGACAATCGGCATCCAGCTGTCATGGCCAGCTGATACATCGGAGACAGGCCTACCGCCACACAGATGGTGTCTACATCAAACTCCTTTTCTGTTCCAGGGACCGGCTTCCACGTCTTGTCGACCTGCGCGATCACTGCTTTTCTGACGTGGTCCTCTCCTTCGGCACGCAGAATGGTATGTCCGAGGTAGAACGGGACGCCGGTGCGGGCTAATTTTGCCGCGTGGACGCCGTATCCGCCGACCCGAGGCGCCGCATCGACCACAGCAACCAGTTCACAGCCCGCCTGCATCAGCTGCAGGCCCACCACCAGTCCAACATTTCCGGACCCCATCATCAGCACACGCTTGCCAGGCATGACTCCGTGAAGGTTCATCTGTGTCTGCGCGGAACCAGCCCCCATGACTCCCGGCAGTGTCCAGCCAGGGAAAGCCAAGGTGTTTTCGGATGCTCCCGTGGCGATAATAATGTTATCCGCCTTACAGGTGTAGACCTCGTCTCCTTTCATAATGGAGATGTCTTTATGGGGAAAAATTCCCATTACTGCGGCGTCCAGAACGACCTTCGCGCCCACTTCCTCCGCCTGCTTTACCAGTTGAGCGCCGATGTCGACCCCGCGGATGCGGGCCTTATGCTCCTTTGATCCAAAGAATTTATGGATCTGCTTAAACAGCTGACCACCGGGCCTGGCATTCTCATCAAAGACGATGGTGTCCAGTCCCTTTGAGGCCGCCTCAATGGCAGCGGACAGTCCGGCCGGACCTGCGCCAATGACCACAAGATCATATCGCTTCATTCATCTTCCTCCTTTTTTGTGGAGACGCCGTACTGAGTCTGAACTTTCATTCCTTCCTTCAGCGCAGTCATGCAGGTACGGACATTGGGAACTCCGTCCACAACCATGACGCAATCGGTGCATCGGCCGATGGAGCAGTACAGGCCGCGGGGCTTATGCAGCTTGGTGGTATAGCGATGTATCTCTACACCGTTGGATTTCAGCGCCATGGCAATGGGCTCTCCCTCATATCCCTCCATGGGCTTTCCGTCGTACTCAAAGGTCACCAGCCGTCCCTTTGGGAATTCATTAATAATTGGATGTTCCGTCACTCTCATGAAAATTCCTCCTCAATTTCAGCAGGTCCGATCACTCGCCCATGACTTCGCAGTCAATATTCAGCATACTGCAGATCGTTTTCAAATCTTCTATGTGATCCCCATATACGGCATGGCAGTGATTGGCATCAAAGTCCTCCAGGAAAATGTTGTGGTCAAAGGGCAGCTTGCAAACACATGGGGCCACTCCATGGTCGTCTCGGCCATTTTTCTTCCGGAAGTGTAACGAATTCCGCGGGGATCAAGGTCATGCGGTATTTTCCTTCTTTGCGGTTCAGACGGGCGATTGTGGCCTTTCCAGGATGGGTCATGCAGTTCACATGGCAGCCGCCCCGGCATATATGTTAAGCGCCGGATAGAGGGACACTTGCTTGAGATTCTCCCTGTAATCATCACTGGCTCCTGCATAGTAGGTGGACTGAGAGCCGCAGTTGCAGAAAACCATGACATCATGGTCTGCGTCATAGTGGCGCACATCCATAAAAATGACCGGATCGTGGGTCAGCAGCTTCAGGATCTGCATGGTAAGGGCTGCGTCACAGTCCGCCTCACAGGCATATACCACCGGCTCCTTCGGGCCGTCCCAATCGTAAGGGTCGTTGCAGAACGCAGCGCTGATACACTGAGTGCAATAGTGCCGGCTCATCTCATAGTGACATTTGACCCCGACAAAATCATAGTGATGCTCTCGTATGATCTGCTTTATGGCCTCATAATGCCGAATTTGAAGCTGGAGCTTTTCAGGCGTAAGCTGCCGGCCGTCATAATGAATTTTTTTCACATGCTCTTCCAGCCAGGCCATGGCTTTATCCACCTGTTCCTGAGGGATCGTCTCGCCAATGCGCAGAATTTCGGATTGATCCAAATGCTCAATATCGACGCCGAATTGTTTCTGCCAGTCCTGCATACTGACCACTGCGCTGTACATCCCAAGGCTCCGTCCACCGATCAGTCCGTATTTCTGTCCGTTGAGCTGGGTCACAACGGCTCCGCACCTGGCATACGCCAGCAGCTTGTTCAGGACCGCGGGTTCGTGGAAGTCTCCGGCCACACGATAATGCTTTATGCCAAGATGGTTGAGTGCACCGCCGGCCGCAAGCATTGCGACCATCCGGGCCAATCGGGATTCAAATTTGCGGCAAGGACAAAGGGGCCCGTTTCGGGCCGCAATGGCCGAAAATGGGGAAGGCGAACACGCCATAGGAGAATACTGTAATATCCACACCACGGCTGCGCAGCAGCTCGGCCTGTTCTTTGGCATCCCGCTCTGAGGCCACAAGTTTGTCCGCTACGATGACCTCTACCTGGCCGCTCCCGCGCAGCGCCTCCTCTATGACATCCACCTGTTTTTGAACAATATCCTTGAGTTCCTCATGGACCTCTGGGTCACCGTCAGAGAATCCAATAATTCCGACAATAGGTTTTCTCAACATAACCATTACCTCCGTCCGCCTCTATATTTCAAATATGAAATGCTATTATCATATTTGATTTATTTAATTATATTACTGTTATCCTGTTTGTCAATAATTTACGAAAGATTTTTTTGTATATTTCAAAATTGATTTTTATTACAAAATGAAGGAGGCTATCTTTGTTATGCCTGTTGACAAAAGAGACCGCTTATGTAACAATAAGAAATATACGTCCAAGTTTTAAGCGGAATTTCCATATAGAATTCGGAATATGTAAGGATGATAGAAATGGAAAATTTAGAAAATCCTGTAGTGCCTGCGGTAAATCGTGCCTTGAATATTTTGGAATTTGTAGCAAAGCCAGGGAGCCGGTCAGCATTAAGCAAGTCGCACAAAGTTTGGAGCTGCCAAATACAACGGCTTTTCGCATCGTTAAGCAATTATCCATACGGGGATATTTGGAAGAGTCTGAATCCCAGCCTGGCTGCTATCATCTGGGGCTTCAGCTTCTGACATTATCCAACGGAATGACCTATATCAATAACCTGCGACAGGTCTGCCATGCTGAACTGGACCATCTGGCCATTGAGAGCCATCAGGCGGTCCAAATGGGAATTTTGAAGGGCAACCACGTCACCTACATCGAGCAGATCCTTCCTCCAAACCCAGTGCTGATTTATACTACCCTTATGCAGAATTGCCCCTAAATATCAGCGCCGCCGGAAAAGTTCTCGCCGCATTTTCTTCCCAAAGTACCTTGCCCCAGTTATTGAGCCAAGTACAGTTTCAAAAAATGACTTCCAAAACGATTGATGACGTGGGCAAATTCATCAGCTACTTGGATAGAGTGCGTCAAATGGGCTATGCAGAGGACAACGAGGAATTCGCACTTGGCATCGGCTGTCTGGCGGCACCGGTATTCAATCATGAGCTGCGCTGTGTAGCAGCGATTGGAGTCACAGGGGGGATCCAGGATTATTGCGGCGAATCAAGAGAGACCTTGGTTGCGATGCTGCTCCGCACCGCTGATACAATTTCACAAAAGCTGGGAAGGCCGCAAAACAGCTGATTGCGTATTTCCTTGGGAAAAAGCGCCGCTACGGCAATTGTGCCCAGCCATCTGAAAAATGTTTTTACCAATTTTAGAAAAAGGAAATACTGGAAAATCAGAAGCTCTAAAGAAAAAAAGGACCTGCATATCAGCAGGACCTCTTTAGGTGTACAGTTAAATTTTTACGAGGATACCGCAGCTGCTTTAGAGGTATTCTCTGGCAGTAATTTCTTCGCCCAATTCTTTTCAGCTGATGCGAGTTTTGGAGCCCCGCTCAACAGTCAGATCAGATACTGATCTGGGACAAGGCCGGTTTTCTTGGTCGTCTCAATAGGGCTGTCAGCAATTGTGCGGTTCTGGGCACAGCCCTCCGTGTTGGAGAACAGCCAGTTTTTTCACCTCACTGCAAAGAGCTTTACACTGCGCTCCGCCCGGTTGTTGCTCGATTCAACCGTCCGTCCTCCAGAAAACAGATCAGATATGGCCACTGTTTCCGCAGGCAGTGCAGTGCCCTGCCCAATGCCAGCAAAATGTCCATCACCGGTCTGGAGCGAACCATACGATGTTTAGTCGTTTTCCGGCAATACATCCGCTGATTTCTACTCAATCCCAGACAGAACATTGCTGAAGCATGTTGGTGAGGCTGCTTGTTATTGTTTTGATAGCTCTGCCCCGTTTTCCCGGCTATCTTTCTCCTTCTGCAATATCGTGTGTTGCTGCAAAAGGAGTGAGCGGTATGGCAAAACGCAGAGCCAACGGGGAGGGAAAGCTCCGAAAACGGGACGGCCGCTGGGAGGGCCGGTACACCACCGAACACGCCCCAGGGATGGACAAAGCGATTTACCGAGATGTGCTGGGGCGCATCCAGGAGGAAAACAAGGTGGAACTGAAACAGGTCATTGAGCAGGAGAAAACTGTAGATTAAGTAAGCACGAAGAAGCGTACAGTGAGCGAGTGAATGGGTGTCTGGTTCGAGAACTATGCCCAAGGTGAGTTCTCCCATCCTCCCATTAGACCTGACGGGGATACATCAACGATGACATCAGACAGGTCAAATCAGCAGAAGAAAAAAGTGGGGGAGTACTCTCTGGGGGCTCCCCAGTCTTACCAGCGGCTTCATGTCCCACAACGGTGTGCTTCACATACTCCGCCGGGTGCTAATGCTGCTGGAGGTTTGTAAGGTCCGGTTCTATAATCTCCATCGCACATTTGTAACTCTGACACTCCAGAGCGGGGTGGATATGAAAACCGCCTCTGGGATATTGGGGCGCTACTCAGCGGGGTTTACTCTGGACACCTACCCCTATGTCACGACAGCAGCCCAGAAGACGACGGAGAAAATTATCAACATACTAAAAAGCTGAAATCAGATATGAGCCCAGCGAAGAGGGCCGTTTGGAGAGAAGGCACAGCGGAGGATCCTGAGCTTGTACCGATGAGGGTCAAAATCTGGATCAGTTCTCAATGGCCAAAAATAAACCGCCAAAAAAGTTGTAAAAATATAAATCGCTGAAATCATACGATTTCAGCGATTTATTGGTTGCGGGGACAGGATTTGAACCTGCGACCTCCGGGTTATGAGCCCGACGAGCTACCAGCTGCTCTACCCCGCGAAATCTTGGTGCCGGAGACCGGGGTCGAACCGGCACGGGATCACTCCCACGGGATTTTAAGTCCCGGGCGTCTGCCAATTCCGCCACTCCGGCGCTTTTCCGCTCTCCGCTTGAAGCTTATCTAGCTTATCATGCTATCGTAAAAATGTCAATAGTTTTTTGAGGGGCGGCAAATATTTTTTCAGTCTCTTAGCGTTAAAAATAAAAATGTCTACCAAAAGTCTACCAAAAAAGGGCGGCGGGAGCCTGGAGTTTCAGGGCCTCGCCGCCCCTTCTGTTTTCATGTGTCTACCAAATGTCTACCAGGGAAACTTTTTAGGCGTGATCTCATGGATTTTTCCATTAATCTTCCCCTTTTTATAACCAATTCCTCCTGTGCCAGAAGTGTTGTACAGGCATAGTGGGCCGAAATGTTCTGGAAAAGGCCCGGTTTGTCAGAAAACAGCGACTTTTGCCAATATAAAAAGGAGGAATATCCAATGAGAAACCTGAAGCGTGCTCTCAGCCTGGCTCTGGCTTCCGTTATGCTCCTGGGCATGATGGTCGTGGGTTCCAGCGCTAAGGGTATCGACGATTTCACCGACAAGGCCGAGATCGTCAATCAGGATGCCGTGGCGGTCACCTCTGCCATCGGCATGTTCGAGGGCTACGAGGACGGGTCCTTCGGCCCCGAGAACGTAGTCACCCGCGCCGAGATGGCGGTCATCATCTGCACCATGCTGTATGGCGCCGGTGTGAACGTCAACCAGTTCGCGGAGACCAATGTGTTCACCGACGTCCCCGCCTGGGCGGAGGGCTATGTGAACCTGTGCTCCAGCCTGGGCATCGTGGCCGGCGTGGGCGAGGGCAAGTTCGACCCCAACGCCACCGTGACCACCGCGCAGGCCGTGCTGATGCTGTGCCGCGCCCTGGGCTACTTCCAGAACGCCGCTGACTTCGGCGACAACTGGATGCTGGCCGCCACCGCCAAGGGCACCGCTCTGGGCCTGTACGGCGACCTGAAGCTGGCCGCCAACGAGGGTCTGACCCGCGACAACGTGGCTGAGCTGGTGTTCAACGCCCTGACCAAGGCTGTGCCCGTTCAGTACAATGAGCTGCTGGGCGTGTACTACAACGAGAACAAGGGTATCCTGTACTCCCTGACCTACTACTACACCGATACCCTGGGCTACAAGAACTTCGACCTGGTCTACAAGACCAATGAGAACACCGATTACGGCCGTCCCGGCACCACCTGGGGCATCGGCTCCTATCGGATGGACGGCAACCCCTCCGGCGAGGGCAACAAGGAAGGCGTTCTGAATGAGGACGGCTCCCTGATCCCCGAGCGGGTGAAGATGACCTCCGATGATGAGATCATCACCGTGGCCGACACCCCCGACTTCACCTACACCGCCAACACCAAGGAGAACGTGATCTACAAGGCCGTTGGCAAGAGCGTGGTGGACGATTACACCTGGAATGTCTATGTGGACGGCGATGAGCAGGCTGATCCTGCGATCCCTGACAACGACAAGGACACCGACTACGCCTACACTGCCAAGGGCGCTACCACCGAGATCTATGTGGACGACGTGAACGACACCGTCACCGTGGTCATGATCAACCACTACATGGCCGAGGTCACCAAGGTCAAGGACGGCGAAAACACCGTCCGCGTGCTCAGCAACAAGACCATGACCAACCCCATCGACGAGCGCACCATCATCGCTGACGGCTTTGCCAAGGGCGACTATGTGGTGGTCACCGTGGACGTGAACGACGATGATGACTCCTTCATCGCCTCCATCGCTGATCCCGAGGCTGTCGAGGGCACCGTGACCCGCGTCAGCAAGGACTCCGACCCCGAGGGCAACCAGGGCAGCTATGTGAAGATGGACGATGGCAGCAAGCACACCTATTCCAAGTACACCGCGTCCGACCTGGACGACATCAATGAGGAGCATCCCACTCTGGACATCTCCTACCGTCTGTATCTGGACCCCAACGGCTATGTGATCGGCTTTAAGGCTCTGGAGGGTTACTACGACAACTATCTGTATGTGCAGGATGCTGACGTGTCCCTGAGCACCATCACCGCCAAGGTGGTCTTCACCGACGGCACCGCCAAGACCGTGGAGATCGACGACGAGTATGTCGCTCTGAGCTCCAGCAACACCAAGTTCGACACCGATAACGATGGCAAGATCCAGGGTGCCGAGATCACCGCCGCTGTCACCCTGCTGGCCGGCAACGTCTTTGCCTACACTGAGGACAACGGCGTCTACACCCTGCGTCAGATCGTGAATATGAACACTACCCGTCCCAGTACCAACCGCTACAAGGACACCCAGGACAAGGCTGAGGATACTGGCGCCGGGACTGTGACCATCAACAACGACGCCGCCTACATCAAGGCGAACGGCACCTCCTACATCGTGGACGAGCAGACTGCCTTTGTGGATGTGGACGAGAAGACTCTCTACACTGGCTTCGAGAACGTGCCTGACTACCGCAACGGCACCGGCACCGACTATGTGAAGTTCTGGGCCATCGACAGCACCGATGACGGCGTTCTGGACGCTGTGTTCATCTATGGCGGCGTGGCCTCCAACAGCAACAAGACCTACTTCTATGTGAAGGATGCCGGCGACTTCGAGACCTACGACAAGAACAAGACCTACAAGGAGCACAACGTCTACGTGGACGGCGAGCCCACTGCCATGGTCTTCACCCAGAGCGCCCACAACAGCGTCAACGCCAAGGGTGTCTACTGCGTTGAGACCACCAACGGCGACGGCATCGTCACCTCCGTGACCTACATCGGCACCAACACCAATGGCGTCCAGCAGGCTTACACCAACGATGGTGTCAACAATGACTTCTACACCGTGAAGGCCGTTGGCTCCCGCAGCTTCTCCCTGAACGACGCCAACCAGGAGCAGCTGACTGTGAACAACGAGACCGTCTATGTTCTGGCCACCTATGACCTGAAGGACAACAAGAGCACCTATAAGGCTCCCTCTGTGGGCGACGGTTCTCTGGATGACCTGAAGGAGGATGTGAAGAACGACGGCGACTACTTCACCTATGTCTATGTTGCCAAGACTTCCAACGATGGCAAGACCGCTGACCTGATCTTCATCGAGCAGTGGGAGAAGAAGCCCACCGTTTACTCCACTGTGAACTACAGCGCCGTGCCCGGCACTACCCTGACTGTGACCGCTAACGGCCAGCCCGTTGCCAGCGGTGACAAGGTCGCCAACGGCACTGCTCTGACCATCACTGCCACTGCTACCGATGCCGCCAACTACGATGTCACTGTGAAGGATCAGGCCGGGAACACTGTGACCAGCCCCTACACTGTGAACGGGAATGTCACCCTGACCACCGTCCTGACTGAGAAGGATAAGTCCGTGAAGGTGGATCTGGTGTTCAACCAGGATGCCATCGTGACCATCGACGGCAAGGAGTACCTGGCCGATCAGGAGATCAGCCTGCTCCCCGGCACCTATGACTTCGAGGCTGTGTATGCGGGCGGCGTTCCTGCCTATGCTCAGGCCGTCGCGGGCGACGCGAATGTCAGTGTGAAGACTTACGGTTCCGCTGAAAAACTGATCGTTACCGCCGCCGGCACTCTGACCGTTGGCGAGGAGACTGTTGCGCTGACCCTGCCTGCCAACGTGGAAGCCACCTTTGACGGAAATACCGTTAACGATGGTGCCTCCGCTGGCGGTACCTTCCAGGTCCTGAAGAATGCCGTTGTTACTCTGGGCGGGACCGCTCTGGGCGAGTTCTACACTCTGGACAATGGTGCCAACTACAAGGCTAAGGGTGATACCTTTACCGCTGACGGAGACCTGACTGTTGACGCTGGTTACTACAGCGTGACTACGGCCGCGAACGCCACCAACGCCGGTACCAACGGCGGTGTGTTCTCCATGAGTGTGGATAAGGAATATGCGAAGAACACTGAGACTGTCACCGTGACTGTTACCGTGGTCACTGCGTCCACTGACAACAGTGGAAACAGTGGTACCGATGGTGCTACCGTGACCCTGGGTGGCGGTACGATCACCCCCACTACTCTGGACTTCGGTGGTGCTGATGCCGCCGATACGGCGAAGACGGCGACGCTGACCATGGGCACCAGCAATGTCACTCTGACCATGACTGCGGCTGATAAGGTCTAATTTCCTAAACACTGTTCGGGATCAAGGATCTGAACACAGACCCCCGGGCCAATCGGCCCGGGGGTCTCAGCTTGTGGAAAGAGCCCTCCTGCAAAAAATTCCATCATCTGCGGGCGACGGGGTAAAGTTTGATCCTGCTTGAAAAAGTGGCTCCGCCATTTTTCGACGGATTCAATTTCCGCGGACTAACGTCCCAGAAATATAGAGGAAAATTAGAGGTCATCTTTTCAACCCATACAGGGCGAATTCCGAGCCTGGAGCGCAGAGAGTGCCGTCCTTTGGGACAAACTGGACGCTGGAGAGGCTCTCCCAGTCGGCCCCCACCAGAGCCGCACTGTCTGAACCATTCATGACCGCCTTGGAACAGTACCAAACATGGCAGGGCAGACGGTCCGCGGCACCGGGGATAAAAAACCACTCCGCGAATCCCGCGGCGAAAAGGGAGCTGGTAAAGGAGAGATACAGGCCGTCTGTCCTGTTGATGCCCCCTGTGTCATACTGGCCCGAACTGACCTGGTTCATCCGCAGAATAACATTACCCAGAGCTGAGACGCCGCAGATGTGGAAATGGAGCCGCAGCTGGCGGAAACGGCTTTTGTCGATCTCCGGGAAGCTCAAACTGATCAGACTGCTTTCCTCTGTCACAGACCATTCCCCCAGCCTGACCCAGCAGTTTTCGCTCCGCAGGGCCGCCGTGTCTGCCTCGTGGGACTGGCTCAGGGCCCTGATCTGGGCGGCCAGCTCCGTCTTGTCAGCCTTTCCGCTCTCCAGGGCGGAGATGCGCCCCTCCGCCGCCGAGAGGGCGGTCTTGTCAGCCTTCTGCTCCACCACGTTGGACAGGCTGTCCACTGCAGATCTGTCGGCCTTCTGGCCCGCCTGCTCCGCCAGGGCGCGGAGCGCCCCGTCCACCCTGGCGTTGTCGGAGTTGAAGTCCACCCGCTCCACCTTGTCCGCGGCCTCCCACTGGGAGAGCCCATAATACTGCGTCTGTCCGCTTGCCATAAAAAATCCCTCCTGTCCTGACTGGGCCCGGCAGATCCGGACCCGCTCAAAACCGGAGGGAAAAGCTGTTTTGTGAGACGTTTCAATACAAATTATGGAAGTGAAGCGGAACTGTGCCCATTTCACCCGTGCAGGGCGGACTCCTGTTCCATGGCGGTGAAGAAGGGGACGCCGAGATGGCTGTAAAAGGCCAGATAGATGATGATATCCCTGGGTGCGTGGATGTCGCCGATCTCAGCGCCGATGTACTTGCCCACCAATCCCCTGGCGACCAGGATGTCCCAGCACTGGTTGGACAGACGCTCAATGCTTTTCGAGATGGTTTTTACCGACTGCGGCTCCCCGTTTTTGCCACAGAGCAGCACAGCCACCGGAGAATAAATGTCCCGTGTGAAGTGGAGCTCATCGATGGTCTGTCTGTGGGTGAACAGCAGCTCTGCGGCAATGTCCACAGCACGGGCCAAGGGGCGGGTGTCGATCCCGGCAGCCCCGAAAATAGAGCGGATAACAGTTTCTGTTTTCGTCATAAAGACCCATCCTTTTCCTGAAATATGCTTTTATCATAAAGTAAATCCCGGGAAACAGATGGTAAGAGACATAAAACGACAAAAATCCTCGCAATTTCGCCTCCCCAAAAGACACTTTCGGAAGAGAGTTGGGGCTATGGAGGAGCGCGGGATATGGAGAGCGACCCGGCAGAAAAATACCCCGTCGTTTGTCACGCCGTACTGGGGCGCCGCGCCCTGCCTGCGGCGGGGGGGGGGCCACATGACGAAAGGGTCCCCTGAACTTTTCCATAGAAGCCGCCTTTTGGAACAGATAGGGCCGACGGCCTCACTGTTTGGACGGAACAAAAAAGCCCGGTGACGGAGCGCTCCCGCGCCTCCGTCACCAGGCCCTGTCAAAACAGTTACTTTTCGTCGCACACCTGGAAGATATAAAATTTCAGATAATAGGAGTCGTCTGCCGCCCACAGGATGGGATGGTCGGGCGACTGAGTGCGGTATTCCACCTGCCGCAGGCGCTTGTGGACGTTCCGCGCCGCCTGACCGATGGTCTGGGTGAACAGCTCATAGTCCATGAAGTGGGAGCAGGAGCAGGTGGCCAGAAAGCCCCCGTCCCGGACCAGCTTCATGGCCCGCAGGTTGATCTCCCGGTATCCCTTGACCGCCTTTTTCACCGAGCTGCGGGACTTTGTGAACGCAGGCGGATCCAGGATCACCACATCGAATTGCTCCCCCTGCTGCTCCAGCTGGGGGAGCAGGTCGAACACATCCGCGCAGAGGAACTCCACCCGGTCCTCCAGCCCGTTGAGGGCCGCGTTCTCCCTGGCCTGGGCCACCCCAAGCTCGGAGGCGTCCACCCCAATGACGTGCTCCGCCCCGCAGATACCGGCGTTGAGGGCGAAGGAGCCCGTATGGGTGAAGCAGTCCAGCACCCGGGCGCCCCGGCAGAGCCGCCCCACCGCCTGGCGGTTATACTTCTGGTCCAGGAAGAAGCCGGTCTTCTGGCCGTCCTTCACATCCACGAAGTAGCGGACCCCGTTCTCCACGATCTCCACCTTGGTGTCAAAGGGAGCCCCCAGGAAGCCCTTGTACCGTTCCATCCCCTCCTGGAGGCGGACCTTGGCGTCGCTGCGCTCATAGACGCCCCGGATGGCGATGCCGTCCTGGGCCAGCAGCTCCTTCAGCAGCTCCACGATGGTGACCTTGAAGCGGTCGATGCCCAGAGCCAGGGACTCCACCACCAGCACGTCGGAGAACTTGTCCACCACCAGCCCCGGCAGGAAGTCCGCCTCCCCGAAAACCAGGCGGCAGCTGCTGGTGTCCACTACCTTTTTCCGGTACTCCCAGGCATTTTTCAGCCGCATGAGGAAGAAATCCTCGTTGATCTCCGCGTCCGGGTCCCGGGTGAGCATCCGAACGGTGAGCTTGGAGCGCCGGTTCAGAAAGCCCTGGCCCAGCGGCCAGCCGTTCTCGCCGCAGACCCGGACCAGGCCGCCGTCCTCCGCCCCCGGCGAGATATCCGCGATCTCATTGTCATAGATCCAGGGGCCGCCTTTCTGCAGGTACCGTCCCTCTCCCTTTTTCAGTGTCACAACAGCGTCTGTCATAAAAGTTCCTCCTATCTGCCTTCTGAAGAACTTACCTGCGTGTTCTTTGGGGAAAAGTCCTGGACACATAAGTATTTCCCCCGCAGGAGCAGACCTTTTATTTCATTCGGCAGTCTGTCCATCAGAGCGTTTTTTGTTACCTGAATTGCTCCGGCCTGTGCAAGTCGGTCGCTCAGTCCCCCTGGGGATTTATCCTGCCCGCACGCTGTGAGCAGCTGCTGAAAAAATGATGACGTAGAATGGATCAGATTGTCCCGGAGCATATTCTCCAAATAAAAGCGCATGACTTTTTCAAATCGAAGGACCCCGTTCTTATACTCCAGCATGAGCAGTTCGCTCTCGCCAGAGTATCTCCAGCTGCTGTGTGCCTGCAACTCACCTACAAATTGTACGAACATGGAATCACTGAAGGACCAGTCTACACCATTGATCTTCGTAACTACCCTTCCGTCCGGATAGGTGCCATGCCAATACGCCCCATATCCCGGAAGATAAAAGTTTACATTTTTGCTGCTTGCATGATGGTAATAATTCAGACTGGATAAAATGTCTTTTCCGACTTCCAATTCAGGCCTAGTGATCAGGATCCCAATCGTGTCCTCCAGTATGTTGTTTCTGGATATATCTTCTAGCATAGCCTGATATGTGATTGCTTCCAGCATACTGCACCCTCCTCTGTACCTTTTTAGCGTTCCATCCGCAGCACCGTCTCAACGGTATTCCCTTTGTCCCACAAAAGCTCCGTAACTTCCCCGCCATCCTTGAACACCGGAAAATTCAGACCAATCCGCTTTAGCGGATATTCAGACTCGTCATTCCTGTAAATTTCAATTTCCTTAATCAAGGCTGTGACCACATTTCTCTTTTCTTCGTCATTTATTATATTATAAACACAGTCGAAATTCACCATGATTTTGTAAATATTCTCAAGAGTAATTGCCTGCTGCTTAATTGCATCTCGCCTAAGTCTGGCATCTTCGATTTTTTCCTCCAGCTCAACAATGACATCATATAGGGAATCTAACCGCAAGGTCATATCATGGAGCTTTCGTTCCCGGTATTTTGCATCAGCAGGGAGACTGTCAATTTCCCGTTCCAATCTTGTTTTATTCAGATCAACTTCCTTCAGCTTTGCCTGATAACCCTCCAGTTCCTTATCCACTGCTTTCGTGTCAATCTGAACGCCAATCCGTTTTTTAATGGCTTGGGCATATTCCTCATTCCTTACGATCTCACGAATTGCCTCAATGACCATCGGTTCAATATCGGTCTTTTTCAGCATCGCCTTATATTCACAATGCTTACCCCGGACCATCCTATTCCGACTACATACATAATAGTAAATTTCTTTGTAAGTGCCATCTTTATTTGTCCATGCGTGTTTATTCGTATACATGGGACTTCCACAAACCGGGCATTTCAGCAGACCTGATAACAAATGAACTCGATCCCGAATTTTTGACGGTTGCTTTACTCCGGTTCTAAGACGCTTGGCATGAGCCTTTTCCCATACCTCCTCACTAACGATTCCTTTATGCTGTCCCTCTGTCAGAATGTAATCGTCA